>Ga0255400_10066_pt1 | contig 12419 bp, 12 predicted proteins | sample ANMaggSeSYBR01G7_FD_182117 | JGI IMG/M metagenome (GOLD analysis project Ga0255400, IMG submission 182117) | Sediment cell enrichment communities from methane seep in Santa Monica Basin, California, United Staets - ANME aggregate JGI... | ecosystem: Environmental > Aquatic > Marine > Cold seeps >... | reverse complement strand
GGATGAAACAACATTTTCGTTCAGAATGTAAAGAATGGAAAAAAAAATCAAGAAAATTTATTATGCCAAGTGTGTTAACAGAACCGAAATGGATATCCAAGAAATTTACCTAATAAATAAATTAAGTCCAAAATATAATGAAAAAGAGAAAAGAGGTGATGATGTAAGCACAATTAAATTGAGATTTTTAAATTTTAATGTCTTAAATACTCAAGATGTATTATCTGAAAGAATAGTGCAAAAATTTCATTTAGAATATGAAATTTCTCAATTTATTGAGTACCATAAAAAATTAAAAGAAGCTAGCGACATTACTAATTTTCCGTTCTTTGAAGATATTGGTGATCTTGAACCAATGCCAATAGAAGTGAATAATAATACCGTTGCTATATATGAGGAACTAAGAAAAAAGGCTGAAATCAAAGAAGAGAAAAGTAAAAAATAAATATTATTTACTGGTGGGATTAAACTGATATATAACTTGAATAGCTTCTTTTAGTATACTTCATAAGTAGTCTTGTTAAAATCATTGACAAAGCAGTCTTTCTATTGTAATAAGTAGTTATACAGATAATATAAATTATAAAAAGGTGGAAGTTAATGAAGGGTGTCATTTCATTTGTTGTATATGTACTTATTTTGATTGGTGGAACATGGCTATTAAATGTTGGTTTAGATTTCTATCAAGAAGAACTTCAATATAAAAAAGAATATCAGAAAATTGATGAATTAAAATTAACGTTAAAGTCAATGGAAATAGAAATATCTGAGAAGAAGAACGCTTATAACCAAAAGATGAAAAAATATGACAACGATATAACCATTTTAAAAAAACTAAAAGCTGAAATTGAATCTTCTAAAAAAAAATATAACCTCAAACAATGATATTGACTATATTAATTCTAAAATTGATTTATACAATCAAAAATCAAAAAATATAAAAGATTTAAAAAAAGAAATAAAATTAATTCAAAAGGAATATGATTTGAATATCGAAAATTACAATTCGAAACTTCGGGAAATTAATTCTATTGCAAAATGTATTAAAGACTACGACATTATATTGGTTCCAAGTTTTAAAAGGGCACGTCATATCAACTATTAAATAAATCTATAGTTATAAAAATTAATGTTGAAAAAAGCTATAATCAAAAGCAAAGATTTGCATTCTAAGTAAAACACCACTTCCAGAAAAAATAAAGGCACATAGGAGTTAATCCTAATATGCCTTTTTTTATGTTCCTAATACTCCTTTGATTCAATCTCACTTTTTTTGGTAAGCATAGGCTAGTGAATGGTCATATTCTGTTTGGTTTATAACCTTTGGTTACTTCTTTGCACGTCCAAAGAAATAACCAAGAAAGGACACCCTATAAAAAATTATTACTCCATATTTAAAAAGAAAAGAAAAATCGAATCGTTTGTAGAATTTGAGGGCAAGTCGTCGAATATTTTCTATTCCTTTTTTCATACTTCATTACATAATTTTTTAAATGGGATTTTTTTGCTTTAAGCCGAAGGTTATAGTCGTTTAGCTTTGGTTTCTCCCTATGAGGATCTACATTTAAAATCAAGTTTTTAAGTAAAGTTGACTTTAATACTCGTAGAATCCCATAAGAAGGAAAACGGTTAAAATTTATTGTAATTGTATTTTTTATTCTAAAAAAGAGTCATTAAATGACTCTTTAAATTATTCATTAATATTTGGTTCCTTTTTCTTCTCCTGCTGTTCTACTAACTTTAACGTTCCAGTTGTGGTAGCTACTACTGTTACTAGTGGTGCTATAAATATTCCTATGAGGGGAATAAAGAGTAATATTGTGAAGAGTCCTCCGTTGATTAGGAAAAAAATATAGTTTTTACGTATAATAGTTGTTCCTGTCTCAAAATCATGCCGTTCTAAAGTATAGTCGATAAATGAAAATCCAATATAATACGACTGGACCATAAATAATAATATTGGAATTACCGTGTTTACAAGGGGGATGAAAAATAAAAGCAGGATGATACAGGTCATGACCAATTCCCTTAAAAATGATTTTAGTGTAACCACTATTCCTCTTTTGATAAAATATAAGTTTTCTTTCAGGCTGAAGTTAAATTCTTTTCCTGTAATGATTGATTCAGTCCTCTCGGATATATAACTTAAAAATGGTGAAAGGACAATTAAAATTAATGTCTTATAGATCAAATAATAGACGGCAAAAATTGTCAGATAGATGATGAATTTCAAAATAAATTGAATAAATGAATTTAGATCTCCTCCTAAAAGGTTGTTTGCAAACTCTACTAAACCTCCTCCAATAAATCTGCTCAAAAAATAAAATGAGATCATAAGAATCATATTGATGATTCCTGGAATAAGGTAAAACTTTTTTAGTTTGTTTTGACCTATGAATTTAAATGCTTTCATATAGTTGTTAAAGGTAAAATTGATCTCTTTTAGCATGACTCACTCCCTGTTGAATATATAGTTTTTAACATAATTATACTGTAAACAATCTATATTTACTAATTTATTTCAAAACCACTTCACCTATGACTGCTTCCACCCCATTTTAGTTTTTTTCAACCTAAACATTTTTTTGATCTATTGTTAATTTTTTGAATTTTTAGGTTTTTCTTTTCCTTTTTTAGGAAATGATTCAACGGCATTATCTAATAAAAAACTAAAAAGCGTTATTTAGTAATTCCATATTTTATCAATGTTTTTTGTAATCCTATTTTCTCTATATATTCCCAGAATTGAGAGCGATTTTCTGGGAATATCATTGGTTCAGTTAGTCTCTTTTGGTGTTTGATTGACTCTGAGCTTTTTCTTTTTTTCAAATACATATCATTACTTATTTTTTCAAGTATTTCATCTCCCTTATCATTATTTACCATTATAAGAGAAAGTCCAAGCTTATCGTATTTTTCTGGAGCAAATTCTTCTATCCCAAAATAATCAGCTATTGTTATGTCTGAAACTCTATGGGTATCTGTAAACCTACATACTGAGCAAGACGGACGACTTATTGTAGAGAGACCAAAAAATAACTTATAGAATCTTTCATCCATCTGTAGCTCATCCATTTCTGTAGTTGAAAAAAGAAAAGATTTATTACTATTATCCCTACTCCAGTCCAGTTTTTTAGTTCTAAAATGTACTCTATCTAAAGTTCCACCATTTTCTTTTACCAAGATTTTTTTAAATTCTTCCCAAATGAAAGGACTTGGGATACTGTGGCATATAATATCGCATAGATAAAGATTTTTTATAAGATAACTATTTTTCATAAATCCTTTGAGTCCAGCACACTGGCAAGGAGTACCAGTAAAAAGTACTTTTTTCCCGGCTACTAACTCTTCCTTTATTTTCAAAAAAATATCTCCTAAATAACTTTGGACATATTTTGAAAAACGAAAACGATCTCTCCCTTCCTCTGTGTCTGACATCTTATGTACTACACAAAACTTATCGTCAAAATCCACACCACAAATAATCCCATTTTCTTTTAAAAAAATATCAGAAATTGCTGTAAAAGCTCCTCCAGACGTAGAATTTCTTAGAACATCCTCACTCTTATGTTTTGCCAAATAAAAATCATCATTTCTTGAATTTTTTAATTTTTTATTGTTAATTATAGGACATACCTTTTTGCATAACTGACAATCTATGCACAGAGAAGAATCTATTTCTGGATATAAAAATCCTTCTTCGTCTCCTTTCATACTAATTGCTTTTGTAGGACATACAGAGTAGCAGGCTGTACAGCCGCAACAATCTTCTTTGTTTTTAAATACACTTATCATACATTTTCCTCCTATATTTTACTTTTAATAATTTAAACTAATCTGATATTTTATGAATATATAATATTAACTTGACATTATCTATCTCTATCATTTATAATACCATAAAAAGTTATATCGACAAAATCGAATATTTCGAAGTTTATATTCGATTTTATCGAATCATGGAGGAATTATGGATTTAAAACATTTACAAACATTAAAAGTAATATCAGAAACTGGTAGTTTTCTTAATGCTGCCCAACAATTGAATTATGCACAATCAACTATTACATTTCAAATGCAGCAACTAGAACAAGAATTATCAGTTAAATTATTTGAAAAAATAGGCAGAAAAATGACTATTACCCAAGCTGGGAAAGATATAATTCCATTAATAGATAATATACTTAAATCTATTGAACAATTAGAAAATTATAATAAAGGAATTAATGAACTTACAGGTACTTTAAAAGTTGCAATGCCTGAAACTTTATTGACCTATAAAATGCAATCTGTTCTAAAAAAATTTCGAGAGCAAGCTCCTAGCGTTAAGTTATCTATACAGGCACTAAACTGTCATGAAATTTCTGACCATGTAATGAAAGGAGGTGCTGATTTAGGTATCTACTATGATGTCGGAGGATTTGGAAAATCTGCTGTCGTCGAGAAATTAGCTGATTTTCATTTAGCACTGATTGCTTCTCCAACACTAAGAAATGAATTTTGTGATTTTATATCGGCGGATCAAAGAAGTCCTCTTTGTTTAATTACCAATGACAGTACCAGTATATTTCATCTCATATTTGATAATTATCTAAAGGAAAAAAATATTGTACTCAATGGAATGATGGAATTGGGAAGTATTGAAACAGTAAAAAGAAGTGTTTCAAGTAACTTAGGAATTGCAATTCTCCCTCAATTTGTAGCTAAAGATGATCTAGAAAGTGGAGCATTAAAGGAAATAGAAACAACATTGCACGATAAAAAGATTACTGCAGTTTGTGTGTACCATAAAAACAAATGGATTTCTCCTGCAATGAAGCTATTTATTCGACTCTCAAGAGAGTTGTTTAGCAATGAAAAATAATAAAAAAAGAGAATTATTTCAATATGCAATGATGAAGATTATCGTACTTCTGTTGACCGGTTTTCAACTGAAAATCTGAGTCTTACTGAGTATGATAATCGTAAGAAAAGAAGCTGTTAGATGAGCTTACAAAAGGTTTCCCTTTACAAAGGCAACTGCCTATATAAAAGCATGCGTATATTATTTTTAGAAGGAGGTATAAATTTATGTTAGAAATGATTTTATATGGAATTGCTGTTATGTTTAGCCCAGGTCCTCTTAACATACTCGGATTAAACCAAGGGCTTAATAAGAAAACAGTTAGTTCTATTGGATTTTTTAGTGGCATTGGTTCTTCAATGTTTATATTATTAATAATTTTTGGATATACTGGTGAAAAGGTTATCAAAAAAGAATATTTATTTTATATTAGTTTGATAGGAGGTTTTTATATGCTTTATCTTGCTTACAAAGTATTTACTTCTAAAATAGAGATAACAACTGAAGAAAAACTTAAAGGACTGACATTCAAAGATGGATTATTAATGCAATTTTTTAATCCAAAAGCTACTTTAGCAGCCCTTCCGATAGCTACTATAAACTTTCCTGCTAATAACATAACAGGTATTAAAATTTTATTTGTCTCATTAATATTATCATTTCTTTCGTTTAGTGCTCCCATGTCTTATAGTTTAATTGGTGGAGTGTTTAATAAAGTAATTTCTAGTAATAATTTTATAAATACTTTCAATAAATTTATGTCAATTTTATTAATCTTAGTTGCTATAAGTATTTTAAAAGATCATGTTGTCCTAGTTTTTTTAGGGATAAATGAATATTAACCTTAAAAAAGTTGTCTAAAAAAATGTTACACTTCCAAAGTGCTATAGATAATCAACATTAGATGTATTTAAATAATTTTTGAAAGTGTGGTAAAACATATAAATGAAATTCGTAGATAATAAGTATTATTCAGGTATAAAAAATAGAGGGAGATATTTATGAAAAGAAAGAATTTAAAAGAGATAGCAGGGAACAAGTGGAGTGGCGGGATCACAAAAGAACTTTACAGGGATACGGAAGATTTTAATATAAGGATATCCAGTGCATCTATAGAACCTGGATCGAGTAAATTTTCGGATTTTTCAGGGTATAAAAGGATTTTAATAATACTTGAAAATAAAGTGACGCTAACCAGGGGAGATGAGCTGATAGACCTCTATGAAGATGATATCTTTTCCTTTGATGGAAAGGATGACATAAGATCTAAAAATGAGGAAAAGGTTTTAGATTTCAATTTGATATGGGATCCTCTAAATGTTGAAATTAGTTTAAATAAAATTTGCGGTAAAGATAATTTATTTATCGATCAAAATATATTTATATTCTCCACGAGGAATGGATCAACTTTTAATTATAATAACAAAGATTATGCTTTAAATAAGTACGATTTTATAGAAATATTGGACAGAGAATATAAAAATATTGAATTTAAAGGAGAATTCATACTCATAAATTGGGAATAATATTATTTATTTGCCTATTTTAAGTATAGTTTCCGTGTAAATGTGGTATATTTATAATGACTATAATTAGATTATAGAAAAAATGAAAATTGGGGGATACAAAAATGTCAAAATTAGTAGAAAGATTTATAAATTATGTGAAATTCGATACGGAATCAGATGAAAACTCAACTACATGCCCAAGTACAGAAAAACAATTGAAATTGGCTGTTTTTTTAAAAGATGAAATGACTGGAATGGGATTAGAAGAGGTTACGTTAGATGAAAACGGGTACTTAATGGCAACACTGCCTAGTAATACCGATAAAAATATTCCAACTTTTGGATTTATAGCACATATGGATACTGCACCTGCATTTTCAGGAAAAGATATAAGGCCTAAATTTGTAGATTATGAGGGTGGAGACATAGTATTAAATGAAGAAAAAAAAATAGTCTTATCTCCTAAAGATTTTAAGGAGTTAGATTCATATATAGGGGAGACTCTTATCACAACTGATGGAACTACCCTTTTAGGAGCAGATGACAAGGCTGGTATTGCTGAAATATTAACAGCCATGGAATATTTGATGGATCATCCAGAGATAAAACATGGGAAAATTAGAATAGGTTTCACGCCTGATGAGGAGATAGGACAAGGTGCAGATCTATTTGATGTAGAAAAATTTGGAGCTGAATTCGCCTACACTATCGATGGGGGAAGATTAGGAGAAGTAGAATATGAAAACTTCAATGCTGCAAGTGCTAAGATAAAAATAACAGGTAGAAGTGTGCATCCAGGGACGGCTAAAGACCAACTTATCAATGCCCTTCAAGTGGGAATAGAGCTTCATAATTTATTGCCGGTTAACCAGCGTCCGGAATTTACCGAAGGATACGAAGGATTTTATATGTTATCTGAGATGAGCGGAGATATATCAAGTGCAAAACTAGATTATATCATCAGAGATCATCATATGGAAAAATTTATAGAAAAGAAAGAGTTTATAGGAAAGGCTGTAGAACTATTAAATAAAAAATATAATAATGCTATTGAGTTAGAACTTACAGACAGCTATTATAATATGAAGGAAAAGATAGAGGAGAAGATGGAAATCTTTGATATAGCTCGTGATTCTATGATAGAGCTGGGGATTGAACCTGTTATAAAACCTGTTAGAGGCGGGACAGATGGAGCCAGATTGTCTTATATGGGACTGCCATGCCCGAATATATTTACAGGGGGTCATAATTTCCATGGCCAATATGAGTATATACCGGTATCATCTATGGAAAGAGCTGTAGAAGTAATAGTGAAGATAAGTGAAAATATCGGCAGAAGAGAAAAATAATAATTATATCAAATAACTACCCAAAAGAATCTCTTTTTAAGGGATTCTTTTTTTTATGGTTAAAAAACCTACCTTAAATAATAGTATTTCTTGAAAGGAGGGAGAAAATTAGGTATAATAGTTAAGTTAGAGTCAAAAATAATTATAAATATAACAACAATAGGTTTAGAACAAATAGTTAGGAGGGACAGATGAAAAAAATATCTTTTAGAAGGATACTGCCATCTAGGATTTTAGTGATGTCATTTATAGTTATGATACTTATAGGCACATTTTTTCTATCGCTGCCTATTGCAGTGAAAGAAGGGCAGGATATAAGTGTTTTGACGGCATTATTTATAGCTACGTCTGCAGTTTCAGTGACAGGGCTTTCACTGGTTGATGTGAGTATGGTATTCAGCCCCTTCGGTAAAGGAGTAATATTAATACTACTCCAATTAGGTGGACTTGGAATAATGACTTTTTCAACATTAGTATTTACCTTGATAGGGAAACAAATAAGTTACCAAGAGAGAAAAATATTAAAGGAAGACCTCAATACCTATACTATTGGAGGAGTGATTAAGTTTTTAAAACGAATAGTCTTAATAGTGGCAGGAATAGAGGTGATAGGAGCTATTTTTTTAACTGTGGGGTTCTCAAGCTCTATGCCATTAAAAAAAGCCATGATATACGGAATATTTCATTCGATATCTGCATTCTGTAATGCCGGATTTTCACTTTTTTCCGACAGTATAGTTGGGTATTCTGACAATATAATGGTGACATTTACTATTGCGATCTTGATATCTTTAGGAGGAATTGGATTTGCAGTTATTAACTCTACTATAAACTATTATAAAACAGGTAAAAAAACATATAATTTAACTTCTAAATTAGCTCTTTATATTAGTTTTATACTAACTTTTGGTGGAACCATAGTATTTTTCATATTTGAAAGGAATAACCCTGGAACGATTGGTCACATGGGAATAATAGATGCACTAAATAATTCTTTTTTTCAAAGTGTAACGACTAGAACAGCAGGATTTAATTCAATTCCAATGGAAAATTTGAGATCTTCAACACTGTTTTTATTCTTAATATTGATGTTTATAGGTGCCTCTCCTGGTTCTACAGGAGGAGGATTAAAAACCACAACTTTTGGGATAATAATGTTTTATGTCATGGTGATAGTGAGAAATGAAAAGGATCTTGTTATATCTAACAGGCGTGTTCCTTGGGAAGTGCTGCACAGAGCTATGGCTATCTTAATAATATCCATTATATATATTACTGTGGTAGTATTTTTGATATTGATGACAAATGAGATGACCTCCATAAAGGATATGGCAGACGCTATTTTACAAGGGTCCATAAATGGAAATACAGTGGCACATACCAGTAATCTAACCTTGGATAAGGTTATCTTTGAAGTGATGTCGGCATTTGCTACAGTAGGAGTGTCACAGGGAATAACAGCAGATCTAAATATATTTGGAAGGATATTATTAATTATAACTATGTTAATAGGAAGAGTTGGTCCCCTTACATTTATGCTGGCATTTAGTGAGAAAATTAAAGTGAGATCTTATAAATATCCACAGGAAAATATACTGATAGGGTAAATTAATTTAGAAAAAAATCAGGAGTTGAGATAGAGATGAAGAGCTATTTAGTTATAGGCTTAGGTAGGTTTGGATCGAGTATTGCACAGACGCTTTATGAAGCTGATAGTGAGGTTCTGGCAATAGATACCAATGAGGAGTTGATTCAGGAAGCTATAAATAACAATCAAATAGATAACGGACTGATACTTGATGCAACTGATGAAAATGCACTAAAGGAAATAGGTGCTGGTAATTTTGATATAGCATTTATAGGAATCGGGAGTAATATCCAGGCAAGTATCATGACAACCTTAAATTTAAAAGAATTAGGTGTAAAAAAAATAATAGCAAAAGCGGTCAGCAAGAGTCACGGGAAAGTATTAAAAAAGATAGGCGCTAATGAGGTAATATATCCAGAAGAATATATGGGGCATAGGATAGCTATGCTGGCCATGGAGCCTAATATGATGGAACATATGAGATTTTCAAAAGATTTCTTGCTTGTGGAGTTTAAAGCCCCTGCATCATTTTTGAGTAAAAATTTAATGGAGTTATCTGTGAGAGATTCATATAATATCAATATAGTCGGTATAAAAAAAAGCAATGGAGAGTTAAATCCCAGTCCTAGAGCGACTAGTGTAATTGAAAAAGGTGATACACTCTTAGTTATCACTGATTCTAAAACAGCCAGAGAATTAGAAAATTTAAAGTAAAGAAGGAGAAAATAATGCATAAATTTGATGTACTAGTGGTAGGAGCAGGACACGCAGGTTGTGAAGCAGCCTTAGCATCTGCAAGAATGGGAATGAAAACCGCAATATTTAGTATAACTTTGGATAATATAGGAGTAATGTCGTGTAATCCATCTATTGGAGGGCCTGCTAAATCTCATTTAGTAAAAGAGATAGATGCTCTTGGTGGAGAGATGGGAAAAAATATAGACAAAACTTTTGTACAAATAAGAGTGTTAAATACTAAAAAAGGACCAGCCGTAAGATCTTTACGTGCTCAGGCCGATAAGCAAAGTTATCATATGGAAATGAAGAAAACTATAGAAAATACCGAGAATTTAGATTCTATCCAAGGGATGGTAACTGAATTGGTAATAGAAGGAAATAAAGTTGCAGGAGTAAAGACTCAAGAGGGAGTAACTTATTCATCAAAAACTGTGATCATAGCTGCAGGAACATTTATGAGGGGTCTTATCCATATTGGAGACAAGCAGTTTCAAGGTGGAAGGATGGGAGAATTACCATCAAATGATCTGCCTCTATCACTAAAAAAAGCAGGCTTAGAGTTAGGAAGGTTTAAGACTGGAACTCCTCCAAGAATTGACTTTAGGAGTATGAACTTCGATAGATTAGAGGAACAGCCAGGGAATTTAGAACAGCTTCTAAAATTCTCCAACAGAACTTTGGATAAAGATGTAGAGGGAAGGGATCAAATCCCATGTTATATCACATATACAAACCCAGATGTACACAATGTAATAACTCAAAATAAATCTAAGTCACCATTATTCAATGGGACTATCGAGGGAACAGGGCCGAGATACTGCCCGTCTATCGAAGACAAGGTATTTAGATATCAAGACAAGGAAAGACACCATCTGTTTTTAGAAAAAGAAGGATATGGAACCAATGAAGTATATATAAGTGGTTTTTCAACTTCACTGCCTGCAGAAGTTCAAGAAAAGATGGTGAAAAATATCTATGGATTAGAAGACGCAAAGATCATGAGATATGCCTATGCTATAGAATATGATTATGTATTGCCTGAAGAATTACAATATAGTTTAGAGACTAAAAAAATAGAAAATTTATTTTTAGCAGGACAGATCAATGGAACTTCTGGATATGAAGAGGCCGCTGGACAGGGTCTTTTGGCTGGAATGAACGCAGCCAGAAAATTACAGGGGAAGGATCCTATCATATTGGATAGAGCGGATTCATATTTGGGAACTTTAGTAGATGATCTAGTAACTAAAGGGACCAATGAGCCTTACAGAATGTTTACAGCTAGAAGTGAATATAGACTCCTGCTCAGGGAAGATAATGCCGATCTTAGATTGTCTCAGATAGGTTATGAAGCAGGATTATTAGATGAAGCGACTTATAACTTAGTAGAAAAGAAAAAAAGAGACGTTTTGGAGATTATAGAAAAATTATCTCTAAGTGTGGGGTCTAGTAACAAAAGGATTGAAGAGGTATTGATTAAAAAAGATAGTGGAGACCTAAAATCAGGAACTACCCTATTGGAACTATTAAAAAGACCCCGGCTGGACTACAAGGATATTAAATATATCACTGAGATTATAGATGGATTTGAATTGGGGCAGTATCCTGAGGATACTGAATATCAGGTAGAAGTCCAGGTTAAATATGACGGGTATATTAAAAAATCATTAAAGATGATAGGAAAACATAAGGCTTTGGAAGAAAGATTGATCCCTAAAGATTTTGACTATGATATAATAAGTGGAATAACGGGAGAAGCTAAGGAAAAATTAAACGAAAAAAAACCTTTAAATATAGGGCAGGCTTCTAGAATATCTGGAGTATCTCCAGCGGATATCTCGGTATTGCTTATGGTTTTAAAGATAAGGGGTGACAAATAAGATGAAAGAATTTTTTAATGAGGGTCTTGAAAAGATAGGTTTAGAGTTAGATGCTGCTACAGTAGATATGTTATTAGAGTACGGAAACTTATTATTAGAGACCAATAAACATACAAATTTGACAGCCATTAGAGATGAAAAGACTATGTATGAAAAGCATTTTTTAGATTCTTTATTGCTGCAAAACAAGATCCCTTGTGATGTAAAAAAAGCCATGGATATAGGTACAGGAGCAGGATTTCCCGGGATGGTATTAGCTATTGCCAATCCCCATATTAATTTTACTCTGATGGATTCTGTGAGTAAAAAAACAAAGTTTTTGGAAATGGTAACAGAGAAATTAAATCTAGCCAATGTAGAAGTGGTAAATATGAGAGCTGAAGATTATATAAAATTAGAGGCGAAAAGAGAAACTTATGACTTAGGATTATGCAGAGGAGTATCAAAATTTAATGTGATATTAGAATATATGATTCCTTTTTTAAAGGTAGGAGCTACATTTTTAGCCCAAAA
>Ga0255400_10064_pt1 | contig 12601 bp, 11 predicted proteins | sample ANMaggSeSYBR01G7_FD_182117 | JGI IMG/M metagenome (GOLD analysis project Ga0255400, IMG submission 182117) | Sediment cell enrichment communities from methane seep in Santa Monica Basin, California, United Staets - ANME aggregate JGI... | ecosystem: Environmental > Aquatic > Marine > Cold seeps >... | reverse complement strand
TTCCCTTCCAACTGGAACAGATATTGGACCACCTGTATCATAAGCTTTCATTCCTCTCACAAGTCCATCTGTCGGATGCATTGAGATCGTTCTTATTCTATTCTCTCCAAGATGGTATTGAACTTCTGTTATTATCTTAATTGGTTTTACAACTTCAAACCCATCTGAAACAACTTCAATAGCACTATAGATTTCAGGCAATTTTCCTTTTTCAAATTCAACATCAACAACCGGTCCTATAATCTCAATAACTTTCCCTTCATTCTTATAATTTTTCTTCTCCTTGCTCATCTTTCCTCCTATACTTTCAAGGCCTCAGTTGCAGTGATTATTTCAAGTAACTCCTTTGTAATTGAAGCCTGTCTCAATTTGTTCATAGTAAGAGTAAGACTCTTTATCATATCATCTGCATTTTTAGTGGCAATATCCATTGCAATCATTCTTGCAACATGCTCAGATGCAATAGATCCAAGTAAGATGCGATACACTAAAGAATTTACATATTTTGGCAAAATATATCCAAATATTTCTTGCAAAGAAGGCTCAAATATATACTCAATCTCTTGTTCCTCAATTTCATTTTCTTCCCTTTCTATTTCCAAAGGGAGTATCTGCTTAACAGTTGTCTCCTGTGTTGATGATGAAATAAATTCAGTATAGATAAATACAACCTTCTTAATATCTTTATTAAAATAAATTTCCTGCAAATATTCAGATAATTGAACAACATCAGAAAATTCCAAATCAGACATCATTGACTTATAGTTCTCCTCTATAACAAAATCTTTCTTATTTAAATCTCTGTAAACTTTATTCCCGGCAGTTATAAATAATACCTTCTCATTATTCTGTTCAAGATCTTTATAATAGTTTTCAACCTTTTTTATTACATGGGAATTAAAAGCTCCACATAGCCCCTTATCAGAAGAGAGAGCAATTATTACTACTTCACCCTCTTCTCTTTTTTCAAAAAGAGGAAAATTATCATAATCCAATTCTTTTCCAACTCTATTAAGAAGATACTCGATTTTTCTCATAAAACGCTCTGTTCTGCTTAATTTTTTTATATTTTTTCTCAATTTTGCAGCAGCCACAGTTTTCATTGCACGGGTAATTTTCTGTGTATTTTTTACAGAATTTATTCTCCTCTTTAAATCAATTAAATTTTCAGCCATTATCTTTCAAAAAACCTTTGAATTCTTCAGAGAATTCCTTTAACATATCTACAATACTTTGCTCTAATTCAGAATCTAAAACCTTCTTTGATCTTATTTCCCTCAAAATATCAGGTGAATCCCTATGAACAAATTCTAACATTTTTTCTTCATACTTTCCTATAGAACCCACAGGGAATTCATCAATAAAGCCCTTGGTTCCTGCAAATATAACAAGTATTTGTTCTTCAACAGGCATAGGTACTCCCTGATCTTGTTTTAGAAGAGCAGACAACCTCTTACCCCTCTCAATTTGCGCAACCGTTGCTTTATCAAGATCTGCACCAAATTGAATAAATGCAGCTAATTCTCTAAATTGAGCAAGTTCAAGTTTTAATGATCCTGCTATCTGTTTCATTGCCTTTATCTGAGCATTTCCTCCAACCCTTGATACAGAGATACCAACATCAATAGCAGGTCTCTGGCCCTCATTAAAGAGTTCCGGCACTAAATATATCTGTCCATCAGTAATTGAAATTACATTTGTCGGAATATATGCAGAAACATCAGATGCCTGAGTTTCAATAATTGGTAAAGCAGTAAGTGATCCCCCGCCTTTATCTTCATTTAATTTTGAAGCCCTCTCCAGTAATCTTGAATGAAGATAAAAAACATCACCTGGATATGCTTCTCTTCCAGGAGGACGCCTTAATAACAGAGATATCTCTCTGTATGCAACAGCATGTTTGGATAGATCATCATATATCAATAATGAATGTTTACCCTTTTTCATAAAATATTCACCCATTGCACATCCTGCATAAGGAGCAATATACTGCATTGCAGCAGGTTCTGACGCACTTGCGACAACTACAATAGAGTAATCAATAGCTCCAGTATCCTCCAATGTTTTTATAACCTGTGCAATAGTGGACTGTTTTTGACCAATAGCAACATACACACAAATCACATCTTCTTTTTTTTGATTTATTATTGTGTCAATAGCAATTGTAGTTTTTCCAGTCTGACGATCACCAATTATTAATTCTCTCTGACCTCTTCCAATTGGAATCATTGCATCTATTGCCTTTATACCAGTCTGAAGAGGTTCTTTAACTGGCATTCTATCTATTACACCAGGAGCAATAGATTCAATAGGCATATATGTTTTTGTTTCAATAGGACCCTTATCATCAAGAGGTTTCCCAATAGGGTTTACAATCCTGCCAAGAAGCGCCTCTCCTGCAGGAACAGAAATTACCCTGCTTGTTCTTTTTACAATATCTCCCTCATTTATTTTGAAACCTTCACCAAGTATAACTGCTCCAACATTATCCTCTTCAAGATTAAGAGCTATCCCAAATATATCATGAGGAAATTCAATTAATTCATTATACATTACATTTTCCAACCCATAAATCTGTGCAATACCATCACCAATTGAAATTACAATTCCAGTCTCTTCCTTATTAAAATCTAATTTAAAACCCTCAATCTTTTGTTTAATTAATTCACTTATTTCATCAACTTTAATATGCACTTAATTCTCCTCTAATAAGGCATCCTTTAATTTACTTAAGTTACCTTCAATTGAAAAATCGTAAAAAATTGAACCTTTTTGGATTTTTATACCTGCAATTAAGGATTTGTCAATCTCTTTTTCTAAAACAATCCTTTTATTAAAAGATTTTTCAAGATTTTTTATTAACTTTTGTTCCAGCTTTTTACTTAATTTTACTGCTGATAAAACTTTGAGCTTTTCAACACCATTTCTTTCAAACCATAATTCTTCCATTAATTGAATAATAACATCAAGAAAAATCATTCTATTTTCTTCCATTAAAACCATAAAAAAATTAAAGGTTTTTTCATGAAACATTACTTTTTTATTTATTTCATTCAGCATCTCTTTTTTTTGTTTTTTAGTGAATAGTAAAGTCTCCAAACCAGCTTTTAATTCAACATTATGATTCAGGATTTCTAAAAAACTCTCTAATTCTTTTTTTACCGATGTATACTCTTTTTCATCTTTTATTGTTTTAATTAACCCTTTTGCGTATCTTTTTGCTAAACTATTCTCTCTCAATTATTTCTCCACTTATCTCAATATTCTTTTCTATTATCTTATCATGTAATTTGTCATTAAGTTCTGAAGTAATATCTTTTTTAAAATGCTCAACCGTTAAATCAGCAATCTTTGATTTCAGTCTCCCGATTGAAGACTCTATCTTAGCATCAATCTCCTTTTTAGTTAAGAGTTTTATTTTTTCACACTCCTTTTTCCCCAGTTCCTCAATTCTTTTTCCCTCATCTTCACCCTTTTTTCTGGAAATATCCTTTATTTGCTGAACCTCTCTTTCAATTTTATCAAGTCTATCTTGCAATTCTTTAAATTGATGCGATACCTTTTCCAGGTTTTTATCTCTATTTGTTATATCCATTTTCACTTCTAAGGTTCTTTTGTTCAACAGCTCTCCAATCGGTTTTCTTAATAAGTATATCAACCCTCCAAAAAGAACAACAGTGTTCATAACAGATCCCAGAAAGCCGCTCCAATCAAAATGATGAGCCTGCTCCCCTTCTACTGAAGCAAAAAGAGCCACTGTTATTAAAAGAAATATGATAATTGATAAATTACTTTTTGAAATCATAAAAATTTCTCTTTAATTTCATTACTAAACTTATCTATTTCTATTTCAAGTTTCTTTTCAGCATAAGCAATCTCCTCATCCAATTTCTTCATATTCTCTTTAAATATTTTTCTCGAATTCTCCTTTTCTTCTGAAATCAATATTTCTATTTTCTCCTCATTTTTTTTTATCAAATTCTCTTTTAATTTCATTGAATCCTTTCTCGCTTTTGTTAAAACATCTTCAATATTCTTAGTTTTATTTTCTACATCTGCAATCATATGTTCAATTGAAGCTGAGTCTTTCTCGATCTTATTTTCTCTTTGCCCTACTATTTTCCCAACGGGTTTGTAATAAATTTTATCCAGTACGATCATTAAAATCCATACCAATAGAACAATAAATAGGAATGATATATCCAAACTGAGCATATAAGTTATTTACCATATAAAACAACTAAAATCAAGACATTGTAAGAGTCAATAACATATTATATGGAATTTTATATAACCTATAAAAATCAGTGCCAAGTTGATGATATGTAAAATAAAATAATCCGGTTCATTTAAGGAATTTTGCAACAAATTTGAATACTTTAGTAAATGCCCTGTGCACCTCATTTTCAATATTCCAGTTTACAGGAAATGGAATAACATGATCATAATTGTATGTAAAATCAAGTATTTTTACCTTAACAGGGATTGACCTTTCTTCCCCCTTCAGTGTATTTATAATTTCAAATGGAGGGATAACCTTATCTTTTTCCAATCCCAGGGCTACTATCTGTTTGCTCAGTTCTTTGAATCTCCTCTCCCTGAATTTTTTTTTCTTCTGATAATCGAGCATTGACCTGAATACTTCACCCTCTGGATGCCCTTTACCGAAATAGTGTGAAAGGCGTTCATCCTTCCTTATTTCGGAATCGAGGTAGTCAATAAAAAAAGTGTATACAGATATATTTGTCTCACTGTCAAGGATGTATTTTGAAACCGGGGAACTCCTGGTCAACACAGGGCCACCGCAAAAATTAAAAAGTTTTGAATCTGTAAAAAGGCCTTCGGGATTCCTCATTAAAAGTATTTCTGCAAGAAATGAACCTATAGAGTAGGCAAACATATCTATTTTACAGTTTTTTTCCATAAACGAATATTTCCCGTTCCTGATAAGTCTTATTAACTGGATCACATCATAATATGACTGAAACCCTGACCACAGGAAGCGGGCAGGCATGAACTGGAGCCTCGTATTGATCGCTGCATTTGCTACAGAGGAGTAAAGGGTTCTGGGAAACAGTTTTTTCTTCTCTATTACCACTCTCTTCATAAATCTTGGGTCACTCCACTCTGCAGGAGCCCTGTTCATATGAAACGCCATGGGAAATAATATGATAGCTTTACCCGTCAGTTCTACCAGTTTTTTTGCCCAGGGTAGATATTTATCCCACGATTTTTCATTAAGCCCGTGAAAGAGCAGGATTGCTTTTTTTGATCTTTCTGCACCCCTCTTCCTAACAACCGGATAACTAAAATATCTATTCTCTTTTATCTTTGAATCGTCAACTTTTACCAGTTTTTCCAGCTCAGCTGGTATCGAATCTTCCCAGTTTGGAGACTCGGCAATAAATTTTTTATTATGCAAAGTACAATTGTAAAAATTCTCCCCAGGAAGTATTTTATAATTTTCAGATTCGAAAGGTATATTTAAGATCTCCATATCAAATTCTGGAAATTCTATTCTCTTCTCTCTATGGTTAAACCTTTCCCTTAAAAGGATGAAATCTTCCAGGTAGCTCATTTTTTCCGCTTAGCTTTTTCAGGTATGGGTTTTTTGCTCTTTTCAAGTCTTTTCCGGTTCCTTTTCTTCAGGGCACTGATCTCCTTTACCTTTTTATTTATCAGTTCTTCCCATCTCCCTATCCCCTCTTTCAAAAGTAATATTCTCTCTTTAAGTAGCTTTATCTCGTCACTCATACTATCAAGTTTCTTTCCTATTTCTTCATAAGAGTAGACATCAATATTCTTATTGATGACAAGAAAATCACGAAAATGGTCGGAGATATCTTTAATTTGTTCAAGAGAATATCCAAACAATTGAAGGTCTTTTACAAGCTTACACAGATATACATATATTCCCGAATAGAGTCTGAACCCTCCGCTGCTCCTCATGTCCGCTTCTATTATCCCCTTCTCTTCCCAGTGTTTCAGGGTTCTCGCACTTACTTCCACTTTTGCTGCAAGGTCACCAATTGTAAGATGCTTACCGGACGACCCCTTTTTCCCTGAAGATCTGACTGTTTTCGGGAATCCAACCTTTTTAATAATTTTTTGTATCTCTTCCATTCCATATCCCATGGCAACCATATTATTTATATAATTTACCTGCTCTATAACCTCATCTCTGTAGTATGGAACATTTTCCTCTGTTATGCCGAATGGTTTTACGATCTTCCTTTTCTCAAGTTCATCCAACATATCTTCGGATATACCGAGTTTCCTGACCAGCTTATCTCTGAACATTACACTTTTTTTCATCCTACCTCCTACCGTATATGTATAAACAACATATACCTATACGTATAAGTATATATTAAAATTCCCCGTTTGTCAACTTTTTTGTTTTATTTAATAAAAATTTCAAAAATGTTCAAACATTTTTGTGCTTCTAACTTATTTTAAGATAAAAGTTACTATTTATTTTTATCTATTTCCCAGAAATGGTTGATCACATTATTAAATTCAGAAATATTATGAGAATATTTGAGACTACAATAAATATATTCTTTTGCTTTTGATATTGCCCGTCTTAAATTATTTCCTTTCACTATATTAGAAGTAATTGCAGAAGAAAATGTACATCCCGATCCATGGTTGTTAACTTCTTTTACTAATTCAGATGAGAATTTTTTAATACCTTTATTATCATACAAAACATCAATGGCAGAATCCTTAAGATGCCCCCCTTTTATTAAAAAAGGGACTTTATATATATCAAATAATTTTTCTGCAGCATCTTCTAAATCATGAACGCTCTTAAGATCTGCTTCCAAAAGAATTTCTGCTTCCTGCATATTGGGAGTAACTAAATTAGCCAGAGGAAATAATCTTTTCTTCAAACTTTCAATAGCATCATCTTTTATCAGTTTCATTCCGGATGTAGAAACAAACACAGGGTCAATTATCAATGGAATCTTTTTATAATCATTAAGATAGTGTGCAATAATTTCAATAATTTCTCTGGAATAGAGCATGCCTGTTTTAATTGCTCTTACAGGAAATCCTTTTAAAACAGCTATCAACTGCTCCTTCACTATATCCGGATCTACTCCTTGAATAGCATAAACTCCATCGAGATTCTGAGCAGTAATAGCAGTAATTACACTGGTACCATAAATTCCCAATGCAGAAAAGGTTTTTAAATCTGCTTGTATGCCAGCACCTGCACCAGAATCTGACCCTGCAATAGTTAAAGCAACTACTTTTTCATACATAGTATAATTATAAATAAGAATTACATATACGTCAAACTTGCATATTCATTGCTTATTTTATTCCCGTTTTGTCAAAACAATATACTGAGCTAACCTTGCCATAGCATCAAAATTAAAGGATTATGAGGAAACAATACTTTTTTTAAATAAACTAAGGCAAAAATTAGCGGATTAGTTTTACAGAATAAAATAAATTATACTTATCTCTTAGGGAGTCGATAACGATAAAGTTTACGATATCTGTCCAGGTGGTTACTAACTCCTGAACTTACCATACCATTTTTATACCAGGCTAAGGTATGTCCTGTATCCGGAGTTATCCCCATACCAACAATATCATCGGTGTTTATTCCCCTGGGCAATACATACCGGTAAGGCAGCCTGTGTTTATCCAAATCCATACAGCTCCCTGAGGTTACCGTGCCGTCTCTATACCAGGCAAAGGCATGTCCGGTATTTTTAGCGATGGCCATACCCACAATATCCCGGGGAGATTTACCTAAAGGGAGAGAATATTTTTTAGGTCCGTATAAGGTTAGATTATTACTGTCTCCCACACTATAAGTACCATCTCTGTACCAGGCAACATTATAAACCTTAATTTTCTTCTTCTTAAATTGAAAAGCTGTTATTTGTACCAATTTACGTAGTAACACGGTAGATATTTTTTTATTTCTATACCGGGTGGATATAGTCCCCATGCCAACAATATCATCAGGAGTTTTCCCTCTGGGAAGAATATACCTGTAACGTTTTCTATGCCGATCCAAACGATCACTGACGCCTGATGAAACCGTGCCGTCTCTATACCAGGCAAAGGTATGTCCTGTATCCCCGGCAACCCCCATACCTACTATATAAAGGCCTTTTTTTCCCCACCGATTTTCTTTATCCAGTACAGTAGTCTGGGTGTCATCAAAATCAATTTTAAGTTCGGGAGGTTTTGTAGAAAGTGTTTTAGTAAAATAATCTGTACTATAATAGTTAGACCTTTGATCATTTCCTTTAAACCGTGAAAACTTGTTTACAGTCATTCTATTTCTTTTTGACACTTTAATAAATAACATTGTCTGAGTGGAAGTTGTATTAAAAACCGCTGTCAGAGCATTGGCCTGGCTTTCCAGATCATCCCTGATACTTGAGGCATAAGGATACCCTTGAACTGATCCCCAATCACAATCTTTAGGGTGACATTTTCCCCAAACCCGTACACCTACTTTTACTCCCCTAACTCTAATTCTTATTTTGGTGATCTCCCTGGTATTCACATCACTATTCTTCCATTCCCCTTCTAATTGCCTGATACTGGCAAAGGATACCAGGGCTGAAGAGAATATTAATACTAAAAAAATAATAAAACCAGTATTTTTTTTCATTATGATCTCCTTAATTAAATTTCACTAATTATACAAAATAATAAATAAAAACACCATAGGAAAATCCTTTTTCACCCTGATGAAATATTAAAGAAATTATTGTTCATTGTCAATAGATCGAGTCAGCGAGTCAGGGTGACGATAGGTTTTGTCAAGACTTTTTTAAGCATCAAATAAAAAAACCTCTTCGATCGGCATGTTAAAAACATGTGCAAGTTTTCAAGCACCGCATATGTTAAGACTTATTATATGACAAAAATATTTTTTTTTCATATAATAGAGACAAATTGGGAGCAGGTGCAGACTCTATGCGCCGTGTCAATTTTTGACTTGGGACGAATGTCACCCTGCTCCCTTTTTTGTTTCGGCCAACAGACTCAAAAACCTAATGTTGTTATAGCCGCTTTATATGCGGATGTCTTTGGTCTAACTTTAAAGGGAGGTAACTTATGATTACAATAGGCATTGATCCCTCAAGGAAAAGTTTTTGTGCATCATTTACAGAAAACATGATTGAATTTGATTATCAAGAATATGAAAATTCTCCGAGAGGTTTTGAGAAAGTATTAAAAAAGATTAAATCTTTTAAAACTGATCCTGTTATTTGTATTGAAGGATATGGTGATTTTGCAAAGCAACTTGCGATTTATTTGAAATCTCATAACATAAAGGTTTATGAGATAAATCCTAAAAAATCTAGTCGATTAAAAGAGAGCATAACTGAGCATAAGACTGACCATATCGATGCTTTTACCTGCTCATTATTTCCTTATTTCAATAAGAATCTTGAAGATTTAAGTATAGATATGAGGATTGAAGATTTGAAAAATCTTTGCAGGTTATATACAAAAACAAGTAAAAGCGTGACAAAATTCAAAAATCAGCTTCATGCAGCTTTAAATCAGGGTTTTGGACAAGTTTATAAAGAATTTTTTAAAAAATTCAACAAAACAAGTCTAAATTTTTTCATTCAATTTGGTTCCTTTGAAGAAATAGAAAATGCATCTGTAGAAGAAATCCATAATTGCTTAAAGAAAAGTGGATCTTGTATGTATAAGGGTAATAATGGTAGAAAGTTATCTAATAAAATAAAAGAAATAGTTGATAAGATGAATTATCATCCTTTAATTGAGTTTGAAGGGATACAATCTGAAGTAGTTAAATCTTATTCTAAGATACTGTTAAGTATCCAAAAGAATGTGGAATCAATCAAAAAAAGCATAGAAAAATATGTAAATAATTACTTTCCATCTTTTCAAGATATTTTTTCTGATTTAAAAGGGATATCAAGTCTTCAATTTGGGCGAATGATATCTGAGATTAGAGATATAAATATGTTTAAGACAGAGGCTAAATTGGCGGCTTATTGTGGTCAAGCACCAAGACGTTTTCAATCAGGAGAAAACGATAAAGAATTAAAGAGGAATAGTTATAACCGTCATTTAGCTCATATTATTCATATGATTGGTTGCAGTAATATCAGGAAAGGTGATAGGTTTTATAATGATTATTGTGAGATGAAAAAAAAATACAACAAAAAACTTAGGGCTTTAAAGAATATTAAAAGGAAAATCATAAGGCTTTTATTCTATAAATTAAAATATTATATGAAACAGTTAGAAAAGAAACATGCTTTAAAAGGGAGCTTTTTTAATGCTGCATAAAAAAGTCTTGACAAAACCTATCGTCCCCCTTTGCTCTCCCCTTTGCTTTTTCAAAAACTGCCCTTGTGTCAGCTTGATGCATAGTTAGGCATATGATACGATTGATGATTTTAAAACTATTTTTTGGGACGAAAATAAAATTCTTTTTTTGAAATTTACTTTCTTTATTTTTTTACTTATTTTTCCCTTTTATAGTGTAATTTTATAATATTAGCCAATGGTTTTTTTGAATCTAAACACTGCTACTACACAATCAAGAAATGTGTTCGTTAGCCTTCGCTGCAATCTCGACAGCCAACACTGAAACATCATCTACCAGTTTTGCGTTTCCACACCACTCATCGACATTTCTCAACAGGGACGAGATACTGTCCTTAAGCAGTAAGTCGTGGCTCTTATCAAGCACGCCAATAAGACGTCTTTCTCCAAACTGCTCTTCATTCGAGTTCATGGCATCAGTGACGCCATCGGAATACAGGTACAACCGATCTCCGGGTTTTAAATAAACAGAGGATTCCTCGTAATTGGCTTCCTTAATACAACCTATTGGGAATCCAGGGTTGTTGAGAATAGCTGCATCTGAGTCGTGTGAAAGGTAAATCAGACTTGGGTGCCCAGCAGAAACGTAGCGAAACTCATGTGTCTCCAGATTCAGGATCCCGTAAACAAGCGTAAAGTATTGCAGTTTTTCATGGTCCATGAGGAATTGCCTGTTCAATTGTTTGGCGACTTCGGCAGGCTGTACGAGGCGATACTCGGGAGAGCTCCCAATTTGCTGTTTGAGTAGAGAAGACTGACCTGGCGAGGGGGACATAACATGACTTAGCGTCACCGACAATAACGCAGCTGGGACACCATGTCCACTGACGTCCAGGATGTAAAGACCTACATGTTTTTCATCGAGCTTAAACACGTTAAAGATATCACCTCCCAATTCCTCGCAAGGCTTGAAGGTATATGCGAACCTTACTTCCTGGATTTCCAGACACTCTTTGGGAAGAAGGGATTTTTGGACTTCTGCCGCTGCTTCCAGATCGCTCTTCATTCGCTTGTTGGCCTTTTGAATTTCTGCCTCTATCCGTTTGCGTTCGGTAATGTCCCGCAAGATACCTGTAAAGAAGATTCCTTCTCTTGTCCCCCACTTTGCCAGAGATAGCTCTACGGGAAATTCACGACCGTCTTTTTTAAGTCCTACTACTTCAATCGTCTTTCCGATAATTTTTACTTTTCCTGTTGAGACTACACGATTCAATCCTTTTTGATGTTTTTCCCTGAATCGTTCAGGCATTATCATGCTAACCGACTTGCCGACAATTTCATAAACCGCATAGCCAAAAATTGATTCCGCTGCCCTATTCCAGAAGGTTATCTTTCCATAGCTATCGACAGAGATGATAGCATCGTATGCTGAGCGCACTACAGAACGGAAACGTTTTTTGCTCTCTCGCAACTTTTCCTCCATCTGTTTACGCTCGGTGATATCCAGTCCAGACTCAATCATTTGAACTATATTCCCCTTATTATCAAAAATAGGATAAGCCTGTAATTCAATGTATCTGGCGTTACCATCTTTATCGTAATGAGTGTGCTCCAGTGTAACAGGTTTCTTCGTTTTCTTGACTTCCTCCAAAGGACATATATGTTTTGTACCTCGGCATGGTTGTTTACGGTTATGAGTAATGGCATAACATGTTACATCTTTAGATATAGTGCCAAAAATAGCAGTAGCTGTGTTAGCAATAATTATCCTATAATCATTGGCATCGATCACGTAGAAGGGATGAGTAAGCGATTCTATTGTATTCTCGAATAATTGGTTTTGTAGACGGATTTGTTCCTCAGTCTCCTGTTGATCAGTGATGTCACGCGCTGTTGATATAGCTCCTTTTACATTCCCATTTTCATCTTTTAGTATTCGACACCACCAGGCAAGAAGACGTTTTTTACCATCCTTTCGTCGCTGCCAGCTTTCAACGTAGATCACGTTTTCATCACCCTCAAAAAGGGGGTGGACCCTCTCGTAGGTGTTTTGCTCACCTTCGAAATAAAAAGACGCCTCTTTTCCCAGCACATCTTCTCCGAAAAATACTAATCCAGATTGGTTTGCCCAAGTGTAGACTTTATTAGCGTCCACTTCCATGATGATATCTGGAACAGCAGCCAAAATGGCTTCATATCTTAAAGACAATTCCTGCAGTTCTTCCTCTGGTCGCATATGAAATTCGGAAGATCTAGTCGAATTTGTTTTATTCATCTTCATTTACACCATAGGAAAATCGTTTTTTCATCA
>Ga0255400_10061_pt1 | contig 12703 bp, 14 predicted proteins | sample ANMaggSeSYBR01G7_FD_182117 | JGI IMG/M metagenome (GOLD analysis project Ga0255400, IMG submission 182117) | Sediment cell enrichment communities from methane seep in Santa Monica Basin, California, United Staets - ANME aggregate JGI... | ecosystem: Environmental > Aquatic > Marine > Cold seeps >... | reverse complement strand
CGGGGACGATCACAGTTCCCGTTATTAAGGGTGTCGGATTATTGACCGGCTTTGGTGAAGATGAGGTCATCGAAGAGATTACGAAAGTTGCCAAGGAAATCATAAGCAAGTTTTAGAGCGTTAAAATTTTAATAATTTAACTTTTGCCTATTCCTTGTTAGATTTGTTTAAATTTACGAACAGGGCAATGGTCTTTTACGAAGTATTAAATGGGTACAGATCACTGACGTTCCAAGATTGAAAGGTGAATTAGGGTCATGCCTGATCAAGATCGTCTTGAAATGATTGCTGAGATCGCTCGTTATTATTATGAGAAGAACCTCAGCCAAGCAGAAATTGGCCGCCTCTTCGATATCTCTCATTCTACTGTTTCGCGTATGCTCAATGAAGCACTAGAGGAGAAGATCGTTGAGGTAATTATCCATTATCCTTTTAAGACCTTACCATCATTAGGCAAGGCGCTGGTGAAGAAATTTAACATTAAAGCCGCTTATGTTTTACCTGGAAGCGACGCAAACTATACTGAACTTGTTGAGAACCTGGGACGTTATGCTGCCAGACTACTTGCTGATGTCCTGGAAGATGGCAAGATATTAGGCATCTCACTGGGTATGGCGGTTGCAGCTACGGTAAGGCACGTTAAGATTACCAAACCAATGCATGTGCGGGTGGTGCGTTTACAAGGTGCCACTGATAACGAGATCAGGGAGGGAACGGACCTGGCGCAGGTTTTGGCTGCTCAAATGGGTCACGATGTGATGATTATTCCTTCTCCCTGGGTGATGAAGAACAAGGAAGCGCGCGATCTGATCCTCCAGGAACACAGTGTTCAAGAGGCCATTCACATGGCTGAAGAGGCTGATATTGGACTGGTGGGAATAGGCAGTACTGTCAGTTCATTTTCAACCATTTTGCACAATAAATTGACAACTGAAGGTCGATTGAAAGACTTGGAAGCTGCCGGTGCGGTAGGCGAAATCTGCGGAAAATATTTCGATAAGAACGGTTGTATCCTTGACGTTGATTTTAATGATCGAACTATATCCATTGAGTTGGAAAAACTGCGTGATTTTGAAATCGTCATTGGTGTTGCGGGTAGTGTAAATAAAGCAAAAGCGATGATAGCTGCCATGCGCGGTGGCTTTGTGAACATACTTGTCACTGATTCTGAGGCAGCTAGAAGGATCTTGGAGCTCTCCGAGGAAGAATAAAATATAAAGGAAATTATCGATGCCATCTATTGAACTTACGATTACAAATGAAGTAGGTTTGCATGCTCGACCTGCGGCATTATTCGTGCAGGAAGCGAGCAAATTTAAAAGTGAGATTAGCGCCCGCAACGGCGACCAGGAAGTGAATGCCAAGAGCATCTTGGGTGTGCTTATGCTGGGTGCCGACCAGGGCTGTGTGATCACTGTCACTGCTGAAGGCGAGGACGCTGAGGCTGCTCTGGAAGCGATCAAGGCACTACATGCCAATAATTTTGGTGAAAAGGAATAATTTGTAGTATTGCTCGATTAACCATAAAGCCCGCATTTTGCGGGCTTTATGGTTAAAGAGGTCCGGGACATCGGGCGTAGAACTGGCCCACAAGGAGCAGGTCGTGTGTCATTGAGGTTGAGCGCGTGAACAGCTAGGTACACACGCTCAACATGACTAACTTTAGCTAGTACCTGGTAGTTTGTTTCGTGTCAGGCGGTGCCTGTTTCGGGCAGCTTAGGCAGAGCGGAGAGGGCAGCATATACCACGCCAACCAGACCGCGGCCGGTGTGGGCGCCTAAGACGGGGCTGATGGAGACAGCGGGGAGCCACTCACATTTGAAGACTTTATCGATGGCTTCATGCAGGCGTTCGGCGCCGGATGGGTTGCCAGCATGCGCGATCTGGGAGCGTATGGGAGTTCCGGCTTCATGATTGCGCAGGATAACTTGGGGGATGGCTTCGATGGCACGCGCGAAGGAGCGTTTCTTTCCGCGTTCATTGTATTTACCATCGGTTTTGCTGACACCCAGCAGGGGTTTGAGGTTGAGGACGGACGCCAGGAGCCCTTTGAGATGGCTGATACGCCCGCCGCTGATGAGGTACTTAAGATCAGGGAGGGTGTAGATGGTATCGGAGGCGTCTTTGACCTGCTTGATGAGCTCTAGGATGCGCTCGAGAGACCAGCCGGCTTTGGCGGCTCTGGCAGCTGCTTCAACCTGCCAACCTTGCCCACCGGAGAGGGTGAGTGTATCGACGAGGGACACCTTGGCTTTTTTGACCATTTTGGCAGCGGTACGGGCGGCGTTGAAAGTGCCGCTGAGCCCAGAGGAGATATGGATAGAGATGATCTCTGGGTCTTTTTCAGCGAGCTTGTTATAGACTTCCACGAAATCGCCTGGGGAGGGGGTTGATGTGATGGGCATGCTCTCTGTGTTTCCGATCAGGTCGTAGAATTCTTCGGGCTGGATGTCGATGCCGCTGGCATAGGTTTTGCCATCCAGGGTGATTTTGAGGGGGAGTTGATGGATATCGAGGTCTTTAAGTTGCTGGGGGGAGAGGTCCATACCACTATCTGTTACTATTTGCATGTGATTACCTTACTTTCCTTTTTTATCTAGTTATTTGTTCAAAATGGAGGTTGTTTTTATTTAGACGATAGTCTGTGAACCTCCTGTATGCATTTTTCCAATCGCGCAATAGAAATGCGGCTTTGCAGATAGCATTATAGCCGAATTTGGCAAACAAATCTAATGCAGCTGTCAGAATATTGGTACGAGTATTATTGTGAAAAATTTTGAGAACCGCCATTATTAATCTAATATATACCGACCAGTCGGTATATATTAGCATACCCCTTCGTTCCAGTCAATAGCTCGTTGCATCAAATTTTAATATGGTCCACTCCGTTTGTTGACCAGGTGTGACATATTAAAGTGTACATTGCGGGAAAGGATATGTTCATATGTGTTAGAAAGTGAGGAGGAGGTTTTCGCATTCGTCCAATGCTTCTACTAGTGGCTAATGACCCACCGGAGACTCGGATTAATATCCCCCCTGTGGGGACTAACGAAGCAGAAAGCCCGCACAAGGCGGGCTCGGCTAATGACCCACCGGAGACTCGAACTCCGAACCAATTGATTAAGAGTCAACTGCTCTACCAATTGAGCTAGTGGGCCGTCGGGCGTGCCCAATTATAGCATAAGGCGTGTAAAAAATTAAGGCGATTTTGGAGGGAGGGAATTAAAGTATTCACCCCAGGTCGGCGTAACCAGGGGTGTGGGGAAAATCCATATATTAATATTTGTTACTGGCTAAAAAAAGGCTCCCCGGAGAGGACTCGAACCTCTAACCTGGCGGAATGGAATTCAACTCCTGTAGATATACATTTTCTATTGCTTATGATAAAAACTTATTATCGTAGACCTCGTTCAATAATTTCCACCCTAGCTTATGGGACCTGTAACTTTGTTTCGTTTTAAGAAAGAACCATCAAGTGTGGTTAATAAAAGTTGAATTACCTTATCGCTCCCCGCATAAATTCCGTCATGGGCATGTTCACTATGGACAAGATCATTCAAAGACCCAAGAAGATTACAAAGCGATTAGTCAAAATGTAATGCACTCTACTACCGGGATAACTGATAAGTTTTATTCAAATATGGATGATGATATGAAAAAGAGCCGAATTGATTTAATGTTTCAATAATTATCTTTATTGTTTTAGATTCTTTAATTCTTCATTGCTTACGTTTAGTAATCTAAAATTATTAATACTAGAAGTATTTTCAAGTTTGAAATATCCTTTTGTTTCTTCTCCATTTGAAAAAACAGTTACTATTAGAAAATATCTGCCCTTTGGTATTTGAACATCTTTATTTCTCCAGCCTTTATAATAAATATCATTGTTCCAAATATAACAATCTTCTTCATCGTTATATCGAGCTACTATATCAATAATTTCTTCTGTTCCTGGATAACAATTCCTGAACATTACAGCGTTATATTTAGCAGGATCAAATAGTTGAACAATTGTATTTGTGTCTGGCTTTAATTCTTGAGTCATGGGTTCAATCGATTTCGTCCATCTTGCGTGAATTGGCTTATGAAAAAATGGGAAATGATCTTCGAAGTGAAGCATTTGAATTGTGGCATTGCAATGAATAACTGTTTCACGTTTTAGCCACCACGAAAAAGCGCGTCTGACTTTTTTGTTTAGTAATTTTACTCGAAGTACTTTTATTATTTTCGCGGGCTTACCTTGAAGATTATCATCAAATGAATAATCCTCGATCTCTAAAGATAACTTTGGGCTTCGTTGATTCTCAATCAGAATACTAACAATTAATGAAAGTAAAGCTCCAAGAAATACTTCAATTACAATTTGCCCAAACATGAGGTACCCTTTTTGTGAAAAATATATTATAGCATTAATTTACGTTTGGAATTATAAAAGACAAAAGACACTCTGGACGATATTGAGTGTCTTTATAAGGCAAAGGCTCCCCGGAGAGGACTCGAACCTCTAACCTAGCGGTTAACAGCCGCCCGCTCTGCCAATTGAGCTACCAGGGATAGCAAAGTGTATTATACGAAAAAGGGGCATAAGTGTCAAGCATACTTATTCAATGTTGCTGTGTTGGACTGGGTGCGGTGCATTATAATGATTGGGTTGGTGTGGTAGCAGCGAATTTCTAATTTAATGAACTAAGAAGATGGATGGCGTGGAGGCTTGGGCATGTTTGATACGATCGCTTATCATGTAGAGGACTTGAAGGATTATGTCAGGCGGTTTTTCCGCGAATTGGAAGTGCCGGAGATTGATGCGCAGATCGCGGCGGATGTGCTGGTCTCAGCAGATCTGCGCGGGATCAGCTCGCACGGCGTGATCCGCCTGCATACCTATTACGGTGACCGTCTGCGTAGACATTTGATCGACCCGCTTTCTTCACTCAAGGTGCTGAACGAATCGGCTGCAACACTTGCCTTGGACGGCGGCAATGGGCTCGGGCAGGCTGTGGCATATCGGGCGATGACGCGCTGCATTACCAAAGCGGAAGAGGCGGGCTTGGCAGTCACGACCGTGCGAAACAGCAATCACTTTGGGATTGCGGGTTATTACGCCATGATGGCACTGCCGCATGACATGATCGGAATCAGTTTAACGAATTCACGCTCTCTTGTGGCGCCAACCTTTGGAAAGAGGGGTGCCGTAGGCACCAATCCGATTGCGGTAGCTGTACCTGCGGGTGGGGAGCGGCCATATGTTCTGGATATGGCAACCAGTGTTGTGCCGATCGGCAAGGTGGCAGTTTATCAAAAAGCAAATAAGATGATTCCTGAGGGTTGGGGGATTGACAAAGATGGGCATATCACGGCTGATCCTGGGGAAGTGACTGGCGGAGGGGCGTTGCTGCCTTTGGGCGGGTCTGAGGAGATGCGCGGCTATAAGGGCTATGGGCTTTCGCTGATGGTGGACCTGCTTTCTGGAGTGCTTTCAGGGGCGGCGTTTGGCAAGTCTGTAGGCAAGCCAAGTGAAAAACACCATGCCGATATCGGGCATTTTTTCGCAGTAATCAAGATTGAAAATTTCAGGCCGGTCGATCTCTTCAAGATGGATATGGATGCTTATATCCGTGAACTTAAAGCGACACCAAAATTGCCGGGGCAGCAGAGGATATTTATCCATGGTGAGAAAGAGTATGAATTGGAAAACAAATACCGCCGCGAGGGTGTGCCCTTGATGACGAAAGTAGTTGATTCGCTTAAGGAAGCTGGTGAAGATGCGGGAGTGCCTTTTGACCTGGAGCCAGTAGGCGTATAAAACTTGGTGTAAAGGTTGCTTTCCAATATATATTCATAAGAAAATCGCTGTAATCAAGAGGATTACAGCGATTTGAACGTAAGTTAGTATGGGTGGATGTTACTGACCGCCGCTTTTTCCATTACTCATCTTGCCGCCTTGCATCAACCCTGCGTTTTCGCCTGAATTACCACCTTCAGGACCCTGCTGCGTTGCGTATTGATATTGATTATGATATTCGTATTGATGTTGTTCCTGTACCATTTCTTGTTCTTGATTGCAAAGCGGATCTCCATTGAGGCCGTCGCATTCACCATTCTGTTTCTCTTCAGGGGTGCCAGATGGAGCATCCGCGTTTTTGTTCGGCAACTCGGCGCTACCAACATTGGTGCTGCCGATATCATTCTTTGCTAAAGCTCGATTGACACCTCCGAGTATGAGGGCGCCAAACACTGCTGTAATCACAATACCCGCGAATATTTTCTTAACCATTTCAAACTTCTTTTCCTGTTTTCTTTGGTCGATTTCACTGAATTGAGTCAAATGCTTTATTTTGATTTGATATGGATGGCCTGGCTCTAGGGGTGCTAAACATCTTCTTTGTAATGTTGACGATCCATTTCCAGTGCAATGTGAAATGCAAGATTGCTGCCATGCTCATGGTTATGCCGCTCCATGTGTGGAGCAGGTCCCAGACCGTACGACTGAATAAGAATATTGTTGTGGATGTCTTGTCTACGAATAGGAAGTAAACGCCAGAGGCAGCACAAATGATAAAGCTGAGCCCGATCATAGCGTCCAAGAATATGTTCCATAGTAAACGAGTGCCTAAAGTTTCAGAGCGGTGGAAGATGGCCTTAAAAATGCGGCGGGTTGTTCCAACGATCCATTTCCAATGGATAGCGATATGTACTACAGTAACTGCGATCATGATGAGGCTGCTCCATGTATGCAGGTCGCCCCATGTATGTCGGCTAAAGAGAATGATGATGCCGTAATAAGGATTACGACCGCCCTGAAAACCGCCAATCGGAAAGACAAGGAAGTAAATACCGCTAAGTAGTGCGAAGGCTGCGCTGAAGAACAGGGCAACATCAATCAGCCAGTTATTACGTAATTTGGGTGTTAAACTTGATTTTTTCATTTTTGTTTTGTTCTAATTTATACCAATATTAAATTTGCACTATATATAGTATCAGAGAGGCTTGCATAAGTTGTGTAGGTGATGTGAAGAAGTTGTGAAGATTGCTTACAGAGAGGCATCATAAGAAAACCGCTGTAACCTTCTTGATTACAGCGGTTTGGACGTAAGAGAGTGTCATAGATATTACTTAGTGCATTCCCCGGTACCATTACCCTTTTCCAGAGAACCATTTCGCATACCGGTGCCATCACCAGCGCCATCAGGGTTTAGAGGTCCATTACCCTCGCCGATTCCGTTACCGTTTTCCGGCAGGTTTTTGTATTGATACTCGTATTTATGTTGTTCCTGTACCATTTCTGGAATACAGGGGCCGTTCTCATCGGAGCACTCACAGACATGATTGGGGTCATCCCGCTTTGTGTATTGATAAAGATATTCATTTTGCTTTTCTTCAGGGGTGCCAGCTGGATCATCAGCACTATTGTCTAGTACCACAGTATTAACATCAAAGGTGCCACTGACATCATTGTTCGCTAAAACCTGGTTGACACTTCCGAGCATGAGAGCACCAAACGCTGCTATCATCGCAATCCCGAAAAATATTTTCTTAACCATTTAAAACTCCTTTTTCTATTTCTTTAGTTAATTTTATTTAGTTTAGTCAAATGCTGCATTTATGTATCGATGTATACCAATTTGACTTATGCTTTTTATATTATCAAAGAGGATTGCAGAAACTTTGTAGATGATATGAAGATGTTGTGAAGATTATTGGTATTTTGTAGGTGGAGGCTATAATGTAGGAGAGTTATAAAAAAAATAGTATACAATGAAAGTATGCGACTTGTTTAATTTTTTTCCTTATCCTCTTATTTCTTGGGCAGGCATTAAGTTGAGAGCCATGAGCATGATGGATAAGGTCACAGGAAAGAATCGAAATTTGATAGCTGGGTGAATTATGACAAAAATATTGGTCATTGAGGATGAAAAAGAATTAAATAAAGTACTGCAAGCTTACCTGACGCGCAGCGGTTATCAGACGCTGGGTGCTCTGAATGGTGATGAGGGACTTGCACTTTGGGAACGAGAAAGCCCTGACTTGGTACTGCTTGATCTAAACCTGCCGGGAATGGATGGGCTTGAGGTGGCGCGCAATATTCGCAAAAAGAAAGACACGCCCATAATCATGGTTACGGCACGGGTGGATGAGGTGGACCGTTTGATAGGCTTGGAGCTGGGCGCGGATGATTATATTACGAAACCTTTTTCACCGCGTGAGGTGGTAGCGCGTATCAAAGCTGTATTACGCCGCGCCGGTAAACAACAGGTGGAACTCCAGGAGATCCGGGTTGGGGAGCTGTATATAGATCGAAGTGGGCACAGGGTTGAACTCAATGGGGAACTGGTAGCACTGACACCGACGGAGTTTTCCCTTTTGGAGACCTTGGCGGGGCAACCGGGCAGGGTGTTCAGCCGGCTGCAGCTATTGGAAGCCAGTCAGGGCAACGCATATGAAGGTTATGAGCGCAGCATTGACGCACATATTAAAAACCTGCGCAGCAAGTTGGGTGAAAAACCGAAAGATGCACGTTTTGTTGAAACGGTTTTTGGCGTGGGATACCGCTTTGTGAAAACTGAGGATTAAGATGCGTTTACGATTGTTATTATCATTTGGTATCATCATCCTGGTTGCATTGGGCAGTGTGTTGGTTGCCGCAAGGGTTACGGCTGAACAAGAAGTGCAGGTTTTTTTGGGAAGAGGTGCTTTAGCAGGTGTTGAGACCCTGGTTACTGATCTTGAAGACTACTATCAGGCAGAGGAAAGTTGGGATGGGGTTTTGGAGGTTTTTGCTTCCAAAGAGGGCGCTGGTGAGGGGCAAAGTACTGGTTCTGGGCAGGATGCTGGCGCAGGGCAGAGTGTTGGTGAGGGGCAAGGTGCTGGCGAAGGCAGTGGCGGGATGGGCCCCGGACATGGGGCGACGCAATCGGGCGTGGATGAGGTTGTAACTGAAGGAGAGCATCTTGCAGAATCTGTTGCCGAGCCACAAGAAGAGTCTTTGCCGCAAGGTAACCCTGCAGCCGAAAGCGGGTTGGGGTCCCTTGGACGGCCAGGACACCGCTTGACAGATGCGAATGGGGTTATTGTTTACAGTCCAGAGGAGGGTGATCTGGGCCTTTTCATCAGTGAGGTGGAATTAGAGGAAGCCATCCCGATTGATAATGGCAGCATAACAGTTGGCTATCTTCTCCCGGAGGGGGGAACCCCGCAGCTACCGACTAATTTCGAAGCACAGCTTGTTGAGCGCATCCAGTCCGCGGCGACCGTGGCAGCACTTGTTTCGGGTGGGATTGCGATCATTCTGGCTTTGATTCTGGCGCAGATGGTGCTGAGACCGGTTAAGGTACTCACAAGGGCGGCTGACCGTCTTTCGGATGGTGACCTTAGCCAGCGTGTACATATCAAAGGTAAAAACGAATTGTCAAACCTGGGTGATACTTTCAACCAGATGGCAACTTCACTGCAAGAGGCTGAAGAACAGCGGCGCGCCTTGACAGCGGATATTGCTCATGAACTGCGCACACCCTTGGCTGTGCAGCAGGCGAATTTGGAAGCATTGCAGGATGGCGTTTATCCGCTGACACAGGCGAATATTAAACCAATCATTGAACAGAATCATCTGTTAGCACGTTTGGTGAATGACTTGCGAACGCTCGCTTTGGCTGATTCTGGGGAGCTTTCTCTTAATCGACGACCTGTAGATATGAGGTTATTATGTTTGGCGGTTATCGCCAGGTTTGAAGCTGCATTTGCTTCAAGCGGGATCAAAGTTTTGCAGGATATTGAAGCAGGGTTGGGAACGGTTAATGTTGATCCGGAGCGTATTGAACAGATCTTGCATAATTTGCTTCAAAATGCACAGCGCTACACCGCGCGAAACGCGTCAATTTTCATAAATCTCTTTCGAGATGGGCAAAATGCTGTTTTGAGTGTACGTGATACGGGGACTGGTATTCCGGAAGAAGAATTGGAGAAAATCTTTAAACGCTTTTATCGTGTTGATAAGGGACGTGAACGCGCGAAAGGCGGGACGGGATTGGGTCTTGCCATTGCACGTCAGCTAGCTGAAGCACACGGGGGTAGTTTAAGTGCTGCGAATCATCCTGAAGGCGGAGCGGTTTTCACGCTCAGGCTGCCGCTGGGCGGTTGAGTTATTATTTGTATTGCGTCATATATGGAAAGATGAGTTTTTGGAACCAACATGTCATGCAAGATGTGTGACCTACAGACTGTAAGTGGTGGCGTAATTGGGTCAATATCTCTTCTTTCTATAACTTCCCCGCGGCCGGTTTCGGTGGTTTGGTAGACCTTGCTGGACTTTGCGTTCTAAAAATAATAGAATGAGTGTTCAAAGTGCTGTTTCAAACCGTAACTGATCCTGAGCTGGCAGCTCAGGAAACCCAACAAAAAATAAGGAATCCAAACCGATGCTTGACAAAGTGTAAAGACTGTGTATAATAATAAGTAAATGCTTATGTACTTAAGGTGTCGCGATGATTGAACAAGTCAAAAAAATGGCCGAGGTTTTCAAGGCACTCGGTGACCCGACGAGACTCAGGATAATACGAATGCTAGCTTCCAATCCCGAAGATACGCTCTGCGTGGCTGATCTAGCGGTTCGATTGGGTAGCACTCAGCCGGCTGCCTCTCAGCATATCAAGGTATTGAAAAACGTTGGCATACTTGAAGCAAACAGGGTGGGGTTCCGGATCTACTACCGCATCAACACGAATGTCATGCTGGCCTACAAAGCCGATCTGGACGAACTGTTCGAAATGGCATTTGCACACTGTCCTCAAATGGGCGAGTGCGAAGAGCGTAAAGATTAGTCGTTTGGGGTGCCGGGAATTTCCAAAGCTTTTTTTTAGCACGTGTAATAAGTATCTGCTTATAATCTTATTTAAAAGGAGAAATAAAATGAACGTAACGAGTAAAAATCTGTTGTTGGTTTTGACGGTGGCGCTGCTGATTGTGACGCCGGTGCTGTTCTTGCTGGGGTTCCTGCGCGCAGGATTACCGGCTGCCATGGTTTGTTACGGCCTTGTCCTTGTCAGCCTGGCGGTTGTGTTGCATACTAGTAATACCCGGCTGAAAAAATTCAGCCTGGAGGTGCTGATATTCATCCCCGCTGTCTACCTTATCGTGGCGCCTATCGTAGTGCTGGCGGAGGCAATTGCCGGCGGCGGATATGAGTATTTCTTGAATGAAATGCTCTACACCTATATTTACCTGATAGTCGCGGCCTTGCTCATCTTGATTTTTTCATCCGCGGTCTACGCCAAAGAGAAGGGACTGGATACAGGTGAATTGAAATCCAATCTCTTTTCCATTCTCTCAATCGCCCTTTACATCAGGCTCTATTGGTTGATAATGATCGAAACCGAACACTTGGCAGAGTTCTCAGCACGCTTGCCGCACCTCAAAGTAGAATACGTTGTGCTGGGTGGAATTCCGCTCTTTGCGGCTATTCTAGTCCTTACCCTGCGCAAGAATCTGCTGGGGTACGTACTTGGAGCTATCGCTGGCTTCCCCCACATGGGGCTCGTTGCCTACCAATACATCACTCGTTTTAATCGTGTGGCCGAGCTTGGAGGCCCAATGCCGCAAGGACCCACAGTTCCCATTAATGCGATTGCCGTTTTCTTTTCCAGTTTGGCTATTTTTGCTTTTTGCCTGAAAGGAATCAGAGACAATAGTCCTAAACTCGCTGAAAGCGAACACAGCAGGAGAGGCCTGAGATCGGTCTACATCCAAGCGGCCGTGGCGATGATGCTGCTTCAACTGGCGGATATCGTCAAAGATTTCCTCGAACTTTTAACGTTATCCAGAGATACTGGCAGCCCCGTAGGAGTGTTCACATTTGTCGTTAGCGGGCTCCTCGTCGTGGCAATAATGATGGCCGTTTTGAGGATTAAATGGGGTTTGGTGTTGGGGGTCATTTCAGGAGTGTGGATGCTCATTCAGCCTGTATTGAGGGGCGCAATTGGGGCGCAGATCGGTCAGAGCGTCGCTTGGTGGTATACGTTGGTGACAATGATACCAACGTTGTCACTAATCTATTTCTGTGTTTTGGCATGGAAAAAAGTGTTCCCGCAGGAGATGAATTGAGCTTGCTAATTTTTTCAAGAGGAGATAATGAAAATGAAAAGAGATAAAAACCAATCACAGAACTTGCCGGTTCGCATTCAGGCGGCGATGGCAATGATGTTCATTCTCTTTGTCCATAAGCTGGTGCGCGAAATACCCGGTTCGCTGAGCCTGGAGGGTGCAATTGGCGGCATCGTCACGATCAGTACTGCCGTGCTTTTGGCAATCAGCATAATACTTTTGTTTTTCAGGAACCGGTGGGGGTTGATCCTCGGCTTCGTGCCCGCTGTCTGGGCCATGCTCCAGTGGGTTCTGGTGCATGTAATCCAGAGATATCCTGATCGAAATGGAGTCTGGTGGTACCCAATCTTTCCCATTGTTCAAGGAGCGCTGATTATCTACTTCTCTATTCTCGCCTGGCGGGATGATGAGAGTTTCAGCCGAGGCAGCGGCTGATCCAGAGATTGGGATTACGCGTCTTGAAAAGCATGTGGCGGGCGCAGTGGGATGCTGATTCCCTCCAACGTGACGCAGGGACACATGGCCAGGTTATCAGGCCAGAGGTAATAGGGAGGTTGATGTCCTAAGTTTTCATTGTTACTCTTTAAGAGTCAAGAGGGGAGCCTCTCCC
>Ga0255400_10014_pt2 | contig 12735 bp, 6 predicted proteins | sample ANMaggSeSYBR01G7_FD_182117 | JGI IMG/M metagenome (GOLD analysis project Ga0255400, IMG submission 182117) | Sediment cell enrichment communities from methane seep in Santa Monica Basin, California, United Staets - ANME aggregate JGI... | ecosystem: Environmental > Aquatic > Marine > Cold seeps >... | reverse complement strand
ACGGGGTCCCAAAGTGTGCAACGATGTCTGCCAGAGTCGGTAACCGCCTTTTTTTGAAGTTATCTGACATCGGCATAGGGCTATCTCCTTATATAATTGAATGTTTTTCTGGATGGACGGGTATTAAAAATTGTCAGAATAACATAAACACCTTTGAGTTTGTTTTCAAGATAATACAGGATTCTGACCGGTTAAAACTTGACAAAAAATCATGAATATTGGATCTTTAATACAATTTTAATTCTGTGGCAATTACCGTTTAAATGATTTTTCACGTGTATGCAATGGTTGAAATGGACGTTCAAAAGACAATATTGTTTGTTGATGACGAGGAAACAATACTCGAGATCGCCAGCGAACATTTTCAAAATTTGGGATATCAAGTCCTTACGGCGAAAAACGGCCGGGAAGCGGTAAGAACGTTCGAAGAAGCAAATCATATCATTGACTGTTGTTTTACAGATATCAACATGCCTGAAATGGATGGCCTGGAGCTTGCAGAATATATAAGGAAGTATGACAATTCGATTCCCGTCGTTATTATGACCGGATACCCTTCCCTGGATAATACCCTCCAAACATTAAAAAACGGTGTGGTTGATTTTTTAGTTAAACCCGTGAACCTGGAGCAGATGACAATCTGCCTACAGCGCGTTTTAAGAGAGCGGGAATTGTTCATTAAGAACCTTTTGCTCAATAAAGAACTGGAGAGTAAAAGACGGCTTGAAGAATTAAATCGTGAACTGGTGCTAAAGGTTGAGGAACTGCGGGTTCTTAACCGCATTATGACAGAGCTGATGTCTTTAAATACCGGTTCGGAAGTGTTAAATCATATTGCGGAAATGGCAACGCTGATCACACCGGCCAGCCGTGCGGTTTTTTATGCGGTCAGTGAATCATTTAATACCCCGTTTGAACTCACAGGGGCTGTGCGAAACAGCAAGGAATATTCTGAGAACCAGCCAGCTGCAGGTGACGTGGATGCCGAAATCAAAAATGAAATTTTTAACCCTGCTTTAGACAAGCTGATTCGAGATGTTGCGGTTGATGAAACCCCTCTGCTGATAGTTGAAAATGCCAGTCATGGCCTGTCGGATAGAATTCAATCTCTGATGGGTATCCCGCTTAAAATCAGAGAGAAAGTTTTCGGTGTTTTAATTGCTGTGAGCACCAATAAAAATCAACGGTTTTCTGAAAAAGATTTGTATTATATGACATTCATGATTCAGCAGGCTGCGTATCTAGTTGAAAATCTAGCCCTGTATGAAAATATTTACGAAAATTTATTTTCTACCCTGTCTGCTCTTGTTAAAACGGTAGAGGCTAGGGACGCTTATACCAAAGAACATTCAAGCCGGGTAAAAGATACAGCTATTATTATTGCAAAAGCATATGGATGTTCAAAAGAAGAGGTTGATGTTCTTGATTTTGCCGGCCGCCTCCATGATATCGGAAAAATTGGGATCCGGGATGAAATCCTGTTAAAACCCGGGCGTCTAACGGATGCTGAATATCAGAAAATCAAGGAACACCCCTTGATCGGAGAAAGTATCATCGGGCAACTGGGTCTATGGGATCGGGAGAAAAAAATTGTCCGGCATCATCATGAGTGGTTTGACGGGTCAGGATATCCGGATGGCCTGCAGAGGGAAGAAATTCCAATATTGGCAAGGATTCTTTCGGTTGCAGATGCTTATGATGCAATGGTTTCCGACAGAGCATACCGAAAGGAAATGTCCCAGAAAGAGGTCCTTGGAATTATTCGTTCAGGAAAAGATGTGCAGTTTGATCCCCGTATTGTGGATCTTTTTTTATCTCTTCAGGCGGAAGACAAGTTTGAGCATGTATACCGGTCATCAGAGTAGGGTTTGCCTGAATAGCACTAAGCGTTTCATGAACGCAAAAAATATATTCCGCTGGTACCACGGCATTAAATAATACATCCCATCAAAAAATACCACATCCGGCCCATTTTACTTTTTCCGCCCAAATTATACTATTTTATATGAACGTATACAAAAGAGCACACTCTGGGTCCCGCTAAAAGTTGTTATTTTATACACAACTCTATTAAATCATACTTTTTAACTTTTTCCAGCCCTGTCTCAAAAAGTAATTTTTGGCGCCTTAAATAACTTCCTTGAAAGCCATAAGAATTTGATTATAAATAATTTATTTGTTTTTAGGAGGAGGAGTTGTTTTAAAAATAGTGTCCCGCTTTCTGCGTTAATGCAGATATTGCTCATAAAAGATTTTATATAGAGTTATGTAATCGTAATATTGGCATCCCTCTTGCATTTTATTAAAAATACGAAAGTTAGTTCAATTCAACATGAGCATAACAATATTTAAAACAGAAACGACAGGCTGTTCAGGGGCTCAAAATGATTAAAATGCAATTACAGCAGAAAAACTATCCTGTGCATCCACCCCACGTATCCTATTTGCAAACTATTTACACTGAAAAAGGTCACTATAAAACGGTTCGTTAGAAAATTCTATGTCATTTATTCAATTCAATTCAGTGTAGTTGATATGAGCATTGCACAATATATGGTGGTTTTAATCCGAAAAATGGCACAAAATAAGCATCATCAAAAAAATTCTTTATAATTTCCTTGACATAACAACAATTTAACGTAAGGATTGGAGCCGTATGTGGACGATAAGCTCTACTCTCAACTCGATTATCGCTTGGTTTAGCTTATTTATTGGGCATTAATATTTAAAAAATGAAGGCTGTCTCTACTGTGGCCAGTTTAGGTAAGTGCCTTGAAACAAAAAGCCCATCTCCTTAATAAGAAATATCTTTTTATCTGTGAAAGTATCACTTTCAGTTTCAATACAATTTCTGGTAATGTTAATTCTGTAGTGTATAGTTTAGGAACAGTCCTTTCAGTATCAACCGATGCAGGTTTGCTTGAGAGGTCGTCCATCGGCAAACAACTTATTTCAACTTATGGTGGATAGTAAAATCATGCTATTTGGACCCAAAAATGAAGTTGTCGGACTGGATATCGGATCCCGGTCTATCAAAGTGGCGGAGGTGTCGGAGGCAAAAAAAGGATGGACTTTAAAAAAGTTCGGAACCATTGACATTGATCCCGGTGCAATCGAAGAAGGTGTGGTCAAGGATCATCAGAGTGTTGCAAATGCCATTCGCCAGCTTTACCAGAACTATAACATCAAGCAGCAGAATGTTGCAATTTCCATCGGCGGGTATTCTGTTATTGTAAAAAATATCACCATTCAGAATATGCCGGAAGAACAGCTTCATGAGTCAATTAACTTTGAGGCAGAGCAATATATCCCTTTTGATATTAATGATGTGAATCTGGATTTTCAGATTCTGGGGGAAGCCGAGCAGAATCCGAACCAGATGAATGTTCTGCTGGTTGCAGCGAAAAAAGATATGGTCAATGACTATATTAACCTTATCGATCTGGCAGGTCTTAATTTGTGCATCATTGATATCGATGCATTTGCATTACAGAATATATATGAATTCAATTACGGTGCGCAGGGAGAAAATGTTGCATTGATTGATATCGGTGCGAGTAAAACATCGGTCAATATTTTAAAAAACAATATATCTGTTTTTATGCGTGACGTGTCTCTCGGTTGTAACCAGATTTATCAAAGAATTGTTTCGATAGCAAATTGTACGATAGCAGAAGCCGAAACTATCATGCTCAGTGATAAGCCGGATAAGCTGTCTACCGAAGAACTGAGGGAAATAATTTCTTCGTCTGTTTCTGACTGGTGTGATGAAATCAGGCGGGCATTTGATTTTTTCTACTCAACCAACCCGGATGAGCGAATCAAGCAGATTGTATTAAGTGGCGGTGCATCAAATTTAAAGGAATTCAGGGAGCTTTTGGCGATGCAGTCGTCGGCGGAAGTAAAAATAATAAATCCATTTGAGAAAATAAATATAACCAGTGAGCAGTTGGATGATGCTTATCTGAAACAGCTGGCACCTCAGGCCGCTATATCCATGGGGCTTGCAATCAGAAGAGTGGATGACAAATGATACGTATCAATCTATTACCCTACCGGGCAGCGCGATCCAAAGAAAACATTCGCAAACAGGTATCAATTTTTCTATTATCTTTTGCCCTTTTAATTATCGTGTTGGTTGTTTACAACAGTCATTTGAACTCAAAAAAGGATGGACTGTCAGGCGACCTGGATAATTTAAAAAAAGAAGTTGCCATTTACGAAGCAAAAGCAAAGCAGGTAGAAGAAATAAAGAAAAAGCTTGATATGCTTAATAAGCAGATTGAGGTTGTCAATCAGCTGAAAGATTATCGCGAAAAACCGCCAAAACTTCTGGCAAAAGTTACAGAAATGGTAATTCCCGGTCGCATGCAGTTAACACGGTTGCTTTCTAATGATGATAGTTTGAACCTTGAAGGCGTTGCCTTGGATAATGAAACGGTTGCCGTATTTATGCTTCGCCTTGAGCGGTCGGGATTGTTTTCGGGCGTCACTCTGGCAAGTTCAAAACAAGTGAACAAATACAATGTAAATATGAAGCAGTTTAATATTAATTGTAAAAAGACTGCACTGAAAGAGACAGTCCTCCCCGCATCTAAATAGTCATGAAAGCCTAACCAGGCGGAGAAAAGGCGAAAGAAGAATGAAAAAAATTGATATCTCATTAAATTCTATTGAGCCGCTGATTAAACAGATTAGTGAATTGACGAAAATACAGAGAATCATCATCTGCTGTGCGTCTGTTGTGTTGATTGTTGGTCTGTTTGTTTATTTTTTGTATATGCCGAAATATGATGAAATCAATATATTAAAAAAATCCATTGCAGAACAGGAAGAGACGTTAAAAAATACAAAGAAAAATGCCGCGCAGTATGCTGAATATCAAAAAAAACTTGAGGCGGCTCAGGCAAAGTTTAATGTTGTTGCAAAGGCACTTCCATTAACCGATGAAGTTCCCGCGCTGCTGACCGGTATTTCTCAGGTCGGAAAAGATTCAGGTCTTACTTTTTTGCTGTTCAAACCGGAAAAAGAAATAATGAAAGAATTCTATGCGGAACTCCCCATAAAAATGGATTTATCCGGTTCATACCATGATCTGGGCGTTTTTTTTGATCAACTGGCAGGAATGCCACGAATTGTGAATGTTAAAAAGTTTGATATTAATATTGAACAAAAGAAGAGAAAAGGGGCTGTGGCGGGAGATGGTTTAAGCATAGTATGCACAGCTGAAACATATAAGTTTGTTGAGCCCCAACCTGAGAAAGAAACTGATGGGAAGGGCAAAAAAAATAAAAAGAAAAATAAAAAGCATTAATAAAAAGAAGATAAACTATGGATAAAATTTATTGCTGTGTAATATCTATTCTTTTTGTTGGAGTTTGTTTTTCCGGATATGATCAGGATGCGGATGCATCTGATGTCTCAAAATACATCAGTAACCGTGTAAAGATTGTCAGGCCTGAAACATTAGCGGAAACTACTGAGTCAGTTGCTCAAGACACTGTTGTTGATGTTGCTGAAAAAGAGGTTGCCGCAGCACCGGATATACAAATGGCCGGAAAAGACAAAGTGGGGGACAGCGCAGAAGCTTTTGTTCCTGCAGCTGATGTTGCTGCCGGGAGCGAAGTTGTCTCAGTGGAAAGGACTGAAGCTCAGATCCGGGAAGAGGTGTCAGCGTTAATCGGGAAGAAGCAGACTTTTTACAGTCGAAAAGGACGTATCGATCCTTTTGAACCGTTTCTTCGTAAGCCGGAACCTGAAGTTGCAACGGGAGAGGCGTCAAAGTTAAAACGACGTATCCCAAGAACACCTTTGGAGAAAATTGATTTGAGTCAGCTGAGATTGACCGCACTTTTACGGACGACCACAAAAACGAATGCACTTGTGCAGGAGTCGTCCGGAAAAGGATATGTCATCAATGAAGGAACCTACATTGGTAACAAGGGCGGACAGGTCTCAAAAATATTAAAAGATCGAATGATGGTTGAGGAAAAGTATTTAGACGTTTTTGGAAAAATCTCTGTACGTGAAAGAGAAATGAAACTTCAGCAATAACCTGGAGAGTTAAACATGTATGATTGTAGTCACATGATATCGGGAAAAAAGTTCGGGCGGTCGATTTGCGTTTTAGTATTATCGGTCCTTTTATTGCTTTCAGCCGGTTGTGCATCCATGTCAGAAAAAAATGACGCAGAATTGGTAGAAGTGAGTCCACAGAAGGTAATAACCGGGATAGATACAGTTGTTTCAAGTGACACGGAAAAAGTGATTATCCGTGCAAATAAACAACTGAATTATACTTCCGTCAAACAGCATGATCCGCTGGGAGTAATCTTCTTGTTTCCGGAAACGACTTTTGGAGAAGCTCTTCCTGAACTTGCTCCGGGCAGTGAAATAATAAAGTCAATCATTCCTTCTCTGTCATCAGATCAGAAGAATACCCGGCTTGAAATCGGATTATTGGAAGATCTTCCTTATGAAGTTAAAAAAGAAGGAGTCAACCTGAGTATTGTATTTTTGCGTCAGGTTGTTTCTGAATCTGAAGAAAATCAAGCTGTTGAATTAGGTGAAGAACCGGTCGACGTTGAAACTGCTGTTGTTTCTCCAGGTATAACTAAGGAGGACTCAGTAGAAGAAATACCGGTTTCAGTTGAAAATAAAGGCTTAGAAAAACGTGTCATTTCAAATACAAATAAAGAGCCTGCGGTTATTAACAGGATCGATTTTTCAACTCAGGAGTCCGGCAAGTCAATGATTATCGTGGGGACGGATCTCCCGGCAGAATTTGATATTCAGAAAATTGCTGCAAAAACATTAAAAATAAGAGTCTATAACAGCCGGCTTCCGGAATACCGCCGCCATCGACCATTAATTACCACACGATTTGAAAGTGCGGTCGATCGTATCAGTCCGATGCAGGCAACAGATTTAAAAAAAGCGACAGATTTAATTGTTGAACTCCGGGAGCTGGTTCCTTACCGACCGGTTGTTGAAGATAATCTTTTAACAATCATTTTTGACCCGTCTTCAATAGGACCAAGGCCGTTTGAATCAGCAAACCTTCCTTCCTGGCAAAAGGTTTTAGAAGAAATGACGTATTCAGGTCAGAGTGCTGATTCCGGTCAGGGTGTCGAAGGGCAGGTTACTAAGAAGGCTGCTGGGAAAAATGATTTGCTTGAAGATCTTCTAGGAGAAAACAAAGAGTATATTGGTGAAAAAATTGCCCTTGATTTTTATAAAACTGATATAAAAAATGTATTTCGAATTCTGCAGCAGGTCAGCGGAAAGAATTATGCAGTGGATAAAAATGTAACCGGGGAAGTCACCATTGCTCTTGAAAAACCGGTTCCCTGGGACCAGGTTCTTGATTTAATACTTAAGATGAACCAGCTTGGCAAAGTTGAACAGGGTGATATCATCCGTATTGCGACAACCGCGACTCTAAGCGCTGAAGAGGTAGCTCAGCAAAAGAAGCTGAAGGCGGTCAAAGAGCGCATGAATCAGCAGAGAAAACTGGAACCCCTGATAACGGAATATATAGCCATAAATTATGCAAATGCCGAAACCGAAATACTGCCACACCTTAAAGATGTTTTAGAAAAAACTGACGGTGCCACAGGTAAAGACAAAGCTTTAATTCGTGGCACAATAACTGTTGATACAAGAAATAATCAGATTATCATTACCGATACCCGAGCAAAAATTAATACGGCCAGAGAAATCATTGCCAGAATTGACAGAGTCACACCGCAAGTACTCATCGAGGCCAGAATTGTCGAAGTAAATGACGATTTTGACAGAGAGATCGGTGTTTCCTGGGGGGCCAGCGGGGAAGATATTTATAAAAGCAGTCTTGATGGCCAGTATTCATATAATATTGCCATGAACACACCCATTTCGGCGGATGATGTAACTCCCGGTAGTGGCGTCATTGATTTTAATTTTACCCGGTTGGATGCATGGGGAACCCCAATTGTTCTGGATGCAGCACTTAAAGCAATGGAAGCGAATCAGACCGGGAAAATAATCTCATCACCGAAAATACTGACTCTGGACAATAAAAAGGCAACGATCAAACAGGGGCAGCAGTTTCCCTATCAGACGGTAGAAGACAATGAAGTGAATATTGAATTTCAGGATGTTGATCTGTTGCTTGAAGTGACGCCGCATGTGACCCCGGATGGAAGGGTTTCATTAAAAATGTTTGTAACCAAAAATGAAATTATTGGATTCATATCAACCGGTGATCCGATCATTTCGACAAATGAAGCAGATACAGAACTTCTTGTTGACGATGGCGAAACGGTAGTTATTGGCGGTGTCGTGAAAAATGACGTAAAATTTACAGAAGCCGGCTTTCCTATACTGAAAGATATTCCCATGATCGGTTGGTTATTTAAGAGTAAGATTGAAACAAACTCAAAACAGGAACTGCTGATTTTCCTGACGCCGAGAATCGTTCAGTTGGAGCAGCGGGAAATGGTACGAGCTGAAAATTGATAGAAGCCGTATTGTATTAATTTGCGATCAGGTTATATTGCCCCTCATTAGAATTGAAAGGACTTTTTCATGAAACATTTGTATGCAAAGATGACTTTTCGGATTATTCTTATAAGTTTTCTTGCATTGATACTTATAGGGTGTGGTGAGAGTGGTTCCCCGGGTGGGTCAGGCGGTGTTGGAATAACTTCATCAATTACTCTTTCATCAGGTGATGCAAGTTTGCCGGCAGATGGGTTAACTTCGACGACTATTACTGTTTCTATGCTGGATTCAACCAGTCAGGCGGTTCAAGAGCAAACTCAGGTAGTTTTGCGAACCAACAGAGGCACATTCAGGAACGGGTCGAAGGAATACAAATTAAAAACAGTTGACGATTCGGGTATGGTGTCTGTTCAGCTGACCTCTGATACCAGCTCCGGAACAGCACAGGTAACTGCAGAATCAAATAATGTCACACAAAAAATAGAAGTCAAATTTTATGATCCCCATAAAGTTGGCTCCATTGTGCTGCGTACAGGAAGTGGTTCAATAGCTGCGGATGGCACCAGCCAGGTTTCGATAACAGCAACTGTTACCGATGCACAGGGGAACCCGGAAGAAGGGGCAACTGTTGCATTTAAAACCTCACTTGGCCAATTTATTGAAGCCAACCCGTTGCCCGGGATCATCAATCAAAACACGACGGCGATGACCGATGTGGACGGCGAAGCCACGGTAATGCTTGTTAGCAGTAAAACGATTGGCACAGCATCTATCCTGGCCTCTTTGGATGGCTTGAGTACATCGACAAGCGTCATTTTTACTGCAGGAGAGCCCGTCACTATCTCATTGAGGGCGGCGCCTGCAACAGTCAAACCTGCTGGAATCAGTAATTTATTTGCCAGTATTCAGGATGTTAACGGAAATCCTGTTCAAGGGCAAACCATTATTTTCTCACAGCAGATGAATAATAGTGAAGGAAGTCTCAGTTCTGTGAGTGCTGTCACCAACGTGAATGGTGAAGCGCAAGTAGCTTATACCGCCGGAATAAATGCGGGTGCGGATATTCTTCAGGCTGCACTGTCCAGTGATCTCGGTTTGAAAGCGACCACGACCATCGTTGTTGATCCGGGGGCGACTGTGATCGGCGGAATTACAGTGACTGCCGGTTCAGCATCAGTAGTGGCTGACGGTAAGAGTCAGGTAAAAATCCGGGCGCTTGTGACAGATATCGACGGTAATCCGGCAGCTTCAAAAACCGTGAATTTCTCGACGACAGCCGGCATACTTTCTTCAGTCACAGATATGACCGATCAATATGGTATTGCGGAAGTCATGCTCCAGGCTACAACGATTTCGGGCCCGGCAACTGTCAGTGCGGACTGTGATGGTTTTGTCGAACGTGTAACCGTTCAATTTATTCCCGGCCCGGCTCATCATATCATAATGTATGCATTTCCGGATGTGGTTGCGCCGAATGCTGAGTTTGAGACTGCCTCCATTGTGCAGGATCAGTATGACAACCGGATCGATGACCAGCGACTGCTTCTCAAGGTCAGAAAAGCAGGTTCCAGCACGGTATTAGACACCGCAGAATTGCCCCCGGACCAGGCAGAAGATGGTGTGTACCGGTTTACCTGGACCGCCGCCGAGTCAATTTATGGTCTCGATGACATAGAGGTCACTGCCAGTGTTAATAACGGCGTCTCAGAATCAGTAATTATAGAGATAGACGAAACCGCAACGACCGTCGGGGCGATTTCTGTTATTGCCGGCGCAGGTGCCATTGAGGCAGACGGTACCTCAACTGTCTTAATTCGGGCCACAGTGCTTGATTACAACGGAAATCCAGCCCAGGGTATTACAGTGGATTTTTCAACTACTTTGGGATCACTCAGCAATGTTCAAAAAGAAACCGACCAGAACGGTATTGCGGACGTGATGTTGCGATCCGGAATCTATTGGGGCACTGCAACTGTAACAGCCGATGCGAATGGATTTTTGGGTCAGGTCGATGTGTTGTTTACCACAGGCCAGGCCGGTGGTCTGAACGTCACAGCGATGCCTGATATTATAACGCCTGGTGGGCAGTCCACTATTATTGCAGAACTTCGTGATGCAAGCGGAGCGCCTGTAGCCGGAGAGTTGCTGTATTTTGATGTTTATGAAAACGGTAGCAACGGATCTCTGTCTGCTATACAGGCAACCACAGATACGAATGGTCGGGCCACGGTTCAATACACTGGTGGTGTCGAAGAATGTTCTTCCAGTATCTGCCAATATAGAGACTGTATTCGGGTAACGCTGGCCAGTGACAGCTCTGTTACCGATATTGTCTGTCTTCAGGTTGCCATCCCCACAGGATTGGTCGGATATTTAACACTGACCTCTGCAGACAATAGTCTTCCGGCCGATGAGATTAGCTCAACTGCCGTAACTGCTACGGCATATGATACAGCAGGTATTCCCATGCCTGAAGGAACACCCATTACTTTAACCATTACCCCCGCTGCCGGTTTGGGAACATTCCCCGGTGGCGTTTATGAGATAACACTCACTACCCTTGATGCTGCTGGCACGATCATTACTTCCCTGATTGCAGGGGCATCACCGGGCGTAGTGCAGATAACTGCTGAATCCGGCGGTGTTACGCAATTGTTGTATATTATTATTGTAGATGACACAGGCACAACGGTCCCTGTTGGATCGGTTGTAATGAGTGCCGACCCGACCAGTCTGCCTTCAGATAATGCCAGTTCGTCGGCCATTACCGTTGTGGTGACAGACATCGCCGGTAATCCGGTGCCCGGGACGCCAGTGGTATTTACTACAGATTTAACAGGGACGAGATTTTCAAACTCAGCCCAGTCGATTGAACTTCCAACAGATGACAGCGGAACCGTGACAACCTCACTGATAGCTGGTTTAACAGATGGCGTGGCTTTTGTAACAGCCACTGCCGGACTCATAACGCAGGCCTTAGAAGTTCCGATTGTCGAGGAACTGTCGGGCTACATCGAGTTGACGCGGAATCCTGCGCAGATCGCCATTGGCGAATCCTCTGTGGTAGTGGCGACGGTGTATGATACATCCGGCAATCCTATGCCGGCGGGAACATTGGTGACGTTTATCGAAGACACCGCTGGGGCTGTTGGCACATTATCAGCGGCCAGCGTATTGACAATTGATGACACCGGAACAGCGCTAACGACGTTTACGGGAGTCGGACCCGGTACCTCTGTCATAACGGCTTCATCGACAATCGGCGGCGTATTAGTAACGCAAACCACGACCGTCAGTGTGACGACGAGTACAGTGCCGGAAGTGGGTTACATCGAGCTGACGCCAACACCGGAGACGATCCCTATAGGCGGATCCTCTGCGATAACGGCGATAGTGTATGATACATCCGGTAATCCAATGCCGGCGGGAACGTCAGTGGCGTTTACCGAAAGCACTGCTGGTGTTGTTGGTTCAATAGTAACCACCCCGATTGTGACGATAGATGACAGCGGAACAGCGATAACGACGTTTTTGGGAGCCGCAGCCGGTACGTCTACGATAACAGCAACGTCCGGAGCGGTATCGCAGACGACCTCGGTCGGAGTTACGACCAGTATACTTCCGGATGTGGGTTACATCGAGCTGACAAGTGCACCGGATTCGATCCCCATTGGCGGATCCTCAGCGATAACGGCGATAGTATATGATTCATCCGGCAATCCAATGCCTGCAGGAACGTCAGTGACGTTTACCCAAACCGGCGGATTTGGCACAATAGCAACGAGCCCGGTGGTGACGTTAGATGACAGCGGAACAGCGATAACGACGTTTCTGGGAACAGGAGCTGGTACGGCACTCATTACAGCAGCGTCCGGAGTGGCTTCTCAGACAACCACGGTCGGTGTGACGACGAGTGTGCTGCCGACAGTGGGATTCATAGAGCTGACAAGAGATCCTGAGCAGATCCCCATTGGCGGATCCTCAGCGATAACGGCGATAGTGTATGATTCATCCGGCAATCCTATGCCTGCGGGAACGTCAGTGACGTTTACCGATAGCGGGGGCGGAATTGGTTCAATAGTTACCAGTCCCGTGGTGACGCTTGATGACAGCGGAGCGGCGATAACGACGTTTTTGGGAGCCGGTGCCGGTACGTCTACTATAACAGCAACCTCAGGATTGGAAACGCAGACAACCACGGTCTGTCTCAAATACACATATCACCCTGCCGACGAAGGCTTAGATCTAGAT
>Ga0255400_10059_pt1 | contig 12757 bp, 10 predicted proteins | sample ANMaggSeSYBR01G7_FD_182117 | JGI IMG/M metagenome (GOLD analysis project Ga0255400, IMG submission 182117) | Sediment cell enrichment communities from methane seep in Santa Monica Basin, California, United Staets - ANME aggregate JGI... | ecosystem: Environmental > Aquatic > Marine > Cold seeps >... | reverse complement strand
AACAGCCGCATATACTCCAGTCCTTTGAAGTCGGCACCCAGACCATGATGCTTTCCGGCGCCATATATCCCGTCTATAAATTAATGAAAGATTCGGGTTATAATATTGACTGGTCAGGATATCTTCAGCCGGTTCTTTCTTACTATATGAACGCAGACGGAAATTTGATGTCCATGCCGTTTAACTCATCCACACCTGTAATGTACTATAACGTAGATCTTTTTAAAAAAGCCGGAATCCCACCACTTTCAAAGGAAAGGCCCATAACCTGGGATGAGCTTGGCAAAATAACCGGAAAACTCATTAAATCCGGCGTACCCGGCGGCATGGTTACAGCATGGCAGTCCTGGACACAGGTAGAAAACTACAGCGCCATCCATAATATCCCTTTTGCTACTAAAGCCAATGGATACGAAGGCCTGGATTGCGAACTGACTATTAATAATCCCAAGGTTGTCAAGCATATAACGCGCCTTAAATCCTGGATGGCCGACAAACGCTTCTTTTACGGCGGCCAGAAATATCAAGGGCCCAAAGCTGAGTTTATCGCTCAAAATGCAGGCGTTTATATAGATTCCATCAGCGGCATCGCCAAGCTGAAAAAAGCAGTAAAAGATTTTAAATGGGATGTTGCTCCTTTGCCGGTAGAATCCTGGATGAAAAAACCTCAGAACAGCATTATTGGAGGCGCCTCCCTTTGGGTATTTAAAGGACACAGTGAAAAAGATTACAAAGGGGTTGCTGCATTTTTAAAACACCTTGCCCGAACTGATATGCAGATATACTGGCATAAAGAAACCGGGTATTTCCCGATCACGTTGAATGCTTATGAAACACTTAAAAAGCAGGGATATTATAAAGAAAACCCCTTGCAGGAAGTCGGTATAAAACAGTTAACCCGCCGAATCCCGACCAAAATTTCCCGTGGGCTTAGATTGGGATATTTCATCCAGATTAGAAATATTATCAATGAAGAGTTTGAGCTGGTCTGGAACGACACCAAAAAACCCCAAGCAGCTCTTGATAATGCAGTAAAACGGTGCAACATAAAACTGCGTGAATTTCAGAAAATATATGAATAAGGAACTACTCAGGTTCAGGGTTTTCGCCTTAGATTCTGTCCGATGCGCCAGATGACTGACCGTGAACTGTTAACCCTGAACCTGTGAACGATTACTAAAATAGAAAGCCATGATAAAACGATCTATCTTTAGATCTAAGACTCTGCCATATTTCCTGATACTGCCCCAGATACTGGTTACGGTCACCTTTTTCTACTGGCCGGCAGTACAGGGACTGGCTCAGTCGTTAATGCGCAGCGACCCTTTCGGACACCGTAATACGTTTGTATGGCTTGACAATTTCATAACACTTTTCACTGACCCGCTTTATCTTAAATCCATCGGAATTACTCTAATTTTCAGCTTGTTTACAGCATTTGTCGCCATTTCTTTTGGCCTCTTCATTGCGACAATGGCAAATCGTGCGTTAAAGGCCAAACCATTGATTCGTACCATGCTGATCTGGCCTTACGCTGTTGCGCCGGCTGTCTCAGGTATGCTGTGGTTATTTCTGCTCCATCCATCTTACGGTGTGGTTGCGATAGCTCTTAAAAACTGGTTTGGAGTTGACTGGAATCCGGTACTGGAAGGCGGAGATGCTATGATTATGGTTATTATAGCCAGCGCCTGGAGAGAGGTGAGCTATAATTTTATCTTTTTTCTTGCAGGGATGCAGGCAATTCCAAAATCCCTGATTGAAGCGGCCGCAATGGATGGCGCGAGTCCTTTTAGACGATTCTGGAAGATCACCTTTCCCTTGCTGTCACCGACACTCTTTTTTGTTATGGTGATGAATATAATTTATACCTTTTTTGACACCTTTGGGGTAATTCACACGGTTACCCAAGGGGGGCCTGGTGGTGCGACCAATATTCTGGTCTATAAGGTTTACCAGGATGGATTCATCGGTCTGAATCTTGGTTCTTCAGCAGCCCAGTCCATAGTACTGATGACCTTGATTATTTCAATAACAGTTGTACAATTTAAATATGTGGAAAGAAAGGTCCAATACGCGGGATAGACAGCGATGGTTGAAAAAACACCTATTTTAGATACTCTTACCTACCTGTTTCTGATGTTGGGGATAGTTGTTGTTGGATTTCCCATTATATACACCATTATTGCCGCTACTTTACCTATAGAAGAGGTGTCAAAAGTTCCAATGCCATTAATCCCGGGTGATCAATTCTGGGTTAATATACAAGAGGCATGGACAAGAGGGGATTTGGGAACCCAGTTGTTTAATTCCTTTATTATGGCCGCAGGAATTACCTTCGGCAAGATTGTGGTGTCTATGATCGGCGCCTTTTCCATTGTCTATTTTGATTACCGATTCAGGACTGTAGCATTTGTTGCTGTATTCTGCACCCTTATGCTTCCTGTGGAAGTGAGGATCCTGCCTACTTATGAAATGGCCGCCAATCTGTTCGGCCCGCTTCAGCCTGTCTGGGATGCTCTGCACTTAAATGGCCTGGTAAGCTGGATTGCCGGGCATGAAATCGAAGTGGCGCTGGAATGGAGCCTTTTAGACAGCTACACCGGTTTGATACTCCCGCTGGTTGCTTCGGCAACCTGCACGTTTCTTTTTCGGCAGTTTTTTCTCACCGTACCGGAAGAACTTTGTGAAGCGGCAAAAATGGATGGGGCCTCAGCCATGACTTTCTTAAGAAAAATACTATTACCGCTTTCCAAAACAAATATTGCAGCTCTGGTTGTAATCGAATTTGTTTACGGCTGGAACCAGTACCTGTGGCCGCTGCTCATCACCACAAACCCGAAAATGACCACTGCTATCATCGGTTTGCAGCACCTGATACCCTCCCCGGAGGATGTGCCTGAATGGAATATTGCACTGGCCGGCGCTTTGATCGTAATGCTGCCACCCATACTGGTGGTGCTCTTTATGCAGCGCTGGTTTGTGAAAGGGCTTGTGGATCCTGAGAAGTAGTCTTTTTTACGAGAGCAGAGTGTCTACCATTTCTGCAAATCCGTACCCGCCTTCCTTTTCCGTTATCCAGGCAGGATAACAGTCCATTCTTTCTTTAAAATGCAGAACATTGGCTACGCCCACGGAATGTGGAAAATAAGAGAACATAGGGGAATCGTTGGGGGAGTCTCCTGTAAAAACAACCCGCTCTTTGATTTCATCAAGGCTGACCTTGAAAACTTCCTCAAAAGAGAGCCGGGTCATGGAAAGTTTGTCATAATTTCCAAACCAGCCGTTTACATGAATTGAGCTTATTTTGGCCTGGGCTCCTGCTTCGTTAAAGCAGCGTACAATCTGATCAATGTCTTTTATGGGAAGTGGCGGAACATCTTCGCAAAAGTCGATTGCCAGATCCGCTTCCCGATATGCCTGGTCAGCAGAAACTCGGCAACCCGGAATTTTATTTAAAATTTCCTGCTTTATTCTCTCCAGTTTTTTCCAGTCCTCTTTTCTTTCTTTTTCAGCCTTGAAATATCGCCGGATCATTTTTTTCCCGGCGTCATCATATCTGAAATAAAAAGCTCCGTTTTCTCCAACTACTCCGGCCACCGGCCACATCCTGGCGATATGATCGCACCATCCTGCAGGACGGCCTGTAATCGGAACGACTTGAACACCCCTTTTTTGCAGATTCTCCATGGCGGCAAAGGCAACCGAAGGAAGTCGACCCTTTATTGTAAGTGTATCGTCAATATCCGTCAGAACAAAGCGAATAGTTGATTTTAAATTTTTTGGAAATTTTTTAAAAGGCTTCATACGCTCCTTTAAAAGCATTAACCGCGGCATAGGCTGAAGCGATGGCCAGCCCTGATCCGCACTTCATCCGCATCCAGTCCTGATGAGCCAAGATGGATCCTGCTGCGAAAAGTGTATTAAAGGCAGGTTTGCCCGAGCTGTCCAGCGGACGAAACATATCATCAATTTCCAGTCCTGCCATATTGATCAAATGTCCTTTGGGGTCCAGAAAGTTTTGACTGTGCCACCTTGTTCTTTCTCCGACCTGAAAAACCGGCAGATCAAAAATGGATTCTCTGATTTGCTTTCTGTCTGCGTGAAGTCCTCTGCCCAAAAACCTGCCGCTTGCGAGTATGATTCCCTTTGTCTTTACGGTGTATTCTGTATCAGGGCCCCCAATGTCGAGTACAAAGCCATCTTTATTCCGGTGAACATTCAAAACCTTTTTTTGCAGTAGAAGCCTGACACCTTTCTTGGGTAGCTGAGTTTCAAAGGTTTCCTTAATTCGAAAGCCGGTGATAGAAGGCGGCATTGTGGGAATTTCGAAAATCGGAACACCGATCATGTCCTGTAAATCGCTATAAATTTCAACAGAATCGTTAATGCCGAAGATGGCCGGAAAGCCTACCATACGGGCATCTTTTAGATGGGGTATGACAATCTGTGCCAGAGCTTTGCGATTTTCAGAAAGAGACAGGGATCTTGCCACAGGTTCGGTATATACTTCTTCCAGATTATCGGTATTCGGAAATGATATACGCGCATGACGCAAAGCAGGCCAGGAAGCCTTTAATGTTTCCGTGATCTGCCGGGCGCTGAACCCTCTAAGCCCCCTTATGTCGATTATAAGACATGGGTATTTTTTTTCCAGGGCCAAAACTCCGTTCCACATGGTTTTAGGCACACAACAGGTGTGTTTAACGGTTCCAACCGGCATAATCATCTTTGCATTACGATTTTTGTGCCGGCAATAGGGAAGGCCTGCATCATTCATAAAGGCAAGAAATTCTTCGAGGGCCTTATGGATGTCATCTTTGTTTATCCTGGCAAAAGGATGTTTTGGGATATCATGGATCAGTGCATCGATAGCCTTCCACGGGTTTTTCCATATTTTGCCGTCACTTATTGGATGCACCCCCATAAGATCAATAAGCCCGCTGGCAAAAATAATTCCACTGGTTATGCCGACCTGGACTGTGGAAATCCCACGGTTGGAGGCAAACATGGCCGACGCCATCCCGGCCATACCTGCGCCGATAACCGCAAGTTCGCAGTTTATTTCTGGATTATCGTTTTTCATTTTTTTAAATTACAATTCAAGTCCCATCAAGCCGCAGTAAAGTGCTTCCTGCAACTCCGCCTGAATAAGGGGCGTATCCCAGAGCAAGGGCCGTACACCGCGCCATCGTTCAGTAACAAATTCTTTTAGACTTGTTAATCCATCATCTGCATGCAGTTCATCTGTATCGTAAAGATAAGCACAAGTTCTTAGACCGCAGAAAGTGCCCTGACAGGCACCCTTGCCGATCCTGCTGCGAAGTCCGATGGCCTTAAGGTCAGGCTTTCCGTTTTGCTCATGTATAGATTCTACAATGCTGTCGACAACGCTTTTGGGCACCATTTCGCATTCACACAGCATAATATCTTCCGGATCATGCTGTTTCATCCACACCTTTGGGGCCAGGCCGGGTTTTGTCCACCTGGCTGCTCCGGCCGCCGGAAGGGGCTCTGTTCGGGTCAGGCAGGGGTGGGAAACGCCAAGCCGATTACAGATAAGATTTGCCGTTTTTTCTGCCATTAACCTGTATGTTGTAAGTTTGCCGCCTGTGATTGAAGCAAAGTTTTCCAAACCGTCTTCTATGTGATCAAGCAATGCAAACCCCCGGCTGACACTGCGATCATCGGCCCCGGACTGCGCTCCTAAAAGGGGTCTGACACCAGCATATGCACGAATGTAGCGAGTTTTTTCCAATTGGGGGATCACTGCTGCAGCTTCGCCAACAATAAGATCGGTTTCCTGGACTGTGGGAAAAATTTTATCTAATGTGTCTATTGTAATGGATGTCGTGCCAAGAATGGAGACCGTTCCGCCGGGGACCAGGATATCAGCGTTGGAGGAAGGTCTCAGGCGATTTATAACCCGCTGCGCTATCCGGTTGTGTGTAACCAGAAGACTCCCTTTTGAATATAGCAGGTTGATGGCACAACCGGCAAGAGCCGCCACTTCTTTTGCCCATGCCCCGGCAGCATTTACCACCTGCAATGCTTCAACCGTAAATTCTTCACCTGTAAGCATGTTTTGAAGCCTTGTGGCCAAGACACAATTTCCTTCGATGGTAAATCCTGTGACTTGTGAATGGCGAAGCAATGTGCAGCCAAGATCCAGAGCTTGATATATATTGTCCATGGATAGTTTAAAGGGATCAACTGCCGCATCCGGGACCTGGTATGCGGCGATTATTTTTTTGGAAAGCACAGGTTCCATTTCAAGGGCTTTTTTGGTATCTAATGCCTGGACTGGAATACCGCATTTTGAACATAAATGGGGAAAATCCGCTACATACTTTTCATCATCTCCTTCAACTGCAATGAACAGGCCGCCTGTATCCTCAATGCAGTGCGGGGCCAGTTTCTTTAAAATATTTCCCTCTTCCCGGCATTCCTCAGCATTTATTAAATCGCCTGCAACATAGCGTGCGCCGCTGTGCAAAAGCCCGTGATTGGCACCGGATGCACCCGCGTTTATATCATGCTTTTCCGCAAGAATGCATTTAATACCACGAAGGGCAAGATCTCGAGCAATTCCGGCGCCAGTTATCCCCCCCCCGATAATAAGTACCTGTGTTTCCAACATGGTTTCCTTGAATGATAGAAGAGTTTTAAAAATATATCTTTTTTAGTAACATAACCATGTGTCATGTTCAATGTATAATAACGCCGTTTTAATCTCCTATTTTCTTTTAACAGTTTGACAATGTGATATTACTTGGTTAAAAACAGCGCAGTAAATAATTTAAAAAAAGGTACCCGTTCACGCCCATTCGGAACAAAAATGTTCTACAATCTCCATCCTGTAAGCGTTCACAGGTGCTGCAGATGTGCGTGATCAGGGCAATCAGCTATAGTCTGCTATGCTGGTTGCCCTGAGCGCGTGCAGATGCGGTGCCTGTGAACGCTTACAAAAAAAGAAAGGAATACATATGGATATACCAGGTAAAAAAGCGGGCATAGAGCCTGTCAGGCTGGGGCCTGAAAGTAAGTTTAAGTTTAAATGCCATAAAGAGATTAAATGTTTTACCAAATGCTGCAGGGGAATCAGTATCACCCTTACTCCTTATGATATAATCCGGCTTAAGAATTGTCTCGACCTTTCCTCCGAAGAATTTTTAGCAATATATACTGAGCCGCATATTTTAGAAAAGACCGATCTTCCTGTTATAACACTTAAGCTTATAGATGACGAAACATCCGATTCAGACAAGAAAGTCTGCCCCTTTGTAAAAGAGGATGGATGTATAATATATGAAGACAGACCCACCACGTGTCGGTATTATCCTTTAGGAGTTGCGACTTTAAGCCATAACGAAGGCTCAGATGGTGAAGGGTTCTATTTTTTTGTTAATGAGCCTCACTGCCTTGGATTTGAAGAGGATAAAGAGTGGACGGTTAAAGAATGGCGAAAGGACCAGGGTGTTGATATCCACGATGATATCAATGCGCAGTGGACTGACCTGGTTGTAAGAAAACGCTCATTCCCTCCTAATATCAAACTCACGGACCAGGCCAAGCAGATGTTTTTCATGGTGAGTTACAATATCGACAAATTCAGGGAGTTTGTTTTTGAAAGTTCGTTCCTTAAGCGCTTTGACATAGATGAAAAAACCATGAAAAAAATCAAGAATGACGAAATTGAATTGCTGCAATTTGGTGTTAAATGGCTGAAAGGAATCCTCTTTAAACAAACCGATCCCCAGCAGCAGGCAGCTGCCGACAGACCGGAGGCGGAGAAAAACGAGTAGTGCCCACTAATTTCAGATCTCGTTAAGTGGTTAAGTAGTTGAGTTGTTAAGTTGTTGTTATAATGATCATATCCATTATTTGCTTGAAACTTGGACATTTGGTGTTTGAAAAGTTATAACATCTATAAATAATAGTACTTTCCTACTCAACCACTTAACCACTCAACTACTCAACGAGGTCTGAATTTACAGGCCTCTTAAACCTTGGAGCGTAAAAAAGATGACGAACAGATATATAATCGCACTTGATCAGGGGACTACCAGTTCCAGGGCGGTGCTGTTCAACAGCCAGGGCAAAATTGAGTGTATTACACAAAAAGAATTCACCCAGCACTTTCCCCGGTCGGGTTGGGTTGAGCACGATCCGATGGAAATATGGGAATCGCAGTGGGAAGTGTTCGAACAGCTTGTCAATGAGCAAAAGATTAATCCTTCTGATATAGCTGCAATTGGCATTACCAACCAGAGAGAAACAACTGTTGTGTGGGATAAGAACTCGGGAGAACCCGTCTTCAATGCTATTGTATGGCAGGACAGAAGAACCGCCGCAATCTGTGAATCGTTAAAGTCAAATGGTCTTGAAGAATATATTCGCCGGAACACCGGACTGGTTATTGACGCCTATTTTTCCGGTACCAAGATCAAATGGATATTGGATAATATCAAAGGTGCCCGTCAAATAGCTGAAAAAGGCGAACTATTATTCGGCACCATTGATACGTGGCTGATCTGGAAACTGACGAATGGCAAATTGCATGCAACAGATTATTCAAATGCCTCACGTACTTTACTGTACAATATCCGAAAACTGAAATGGGATTCAAAACTCCTTGAAGCGTTGGATGTTCCGGCCGCTATGTTGCCTGAAGTCCGGGATTCCTCCGGGAATTTCGGAGAACTGGAATACAAGGGAATAAAAATTCCCATAACCGGCGTGGCAGGCGACCAGCAGGCTGCCCTGTTTGGTCAAACCTGCTTTGAAGAGGGCATGGCCAAAAACACTTATGGAACGGGTTGCTTCCTTTTGATGAATACAGGGGAATATCCTGTTCTCAGTCAATCAGGCCTGGTGACGACTATCGCATGGGGAATTGATGGACACATCCAATATGCGCTGGAGGGTAGCGTATTTATTGCCGGTGCTGCCATACAATGGCTGAGAGACGGGCTGAAAATCATAGATTCAGCGCCCGCGTCAGAAGAGCTTGCCAGACAGGCCGGGGGCGCAGAAGGTGTTTACGTTGTTCCTGCTTTTGTTGGCCTGGGAGCTCCCTACTGGGACATGTACGCCAGAGGCGCTATTTTTGGTCTCACCAGGGATACAGGCAAGGAGCATATCGTTAAAGCCACATTGGAATCCCTGGCATTTCAGACAAAGGATGTGCTGGATGCCATGCAAAAAGACTCCGGCATTGAGCTTAAAAAACTGCAAGTTGACGGCGGTGCTTCCGCTAACGATTTTCTAATGCAATTTCAGGCCGACATCATTGGCGCGGGCGTTGAAAGACCTGAAGTAATTGAGTCAACAGCCCTGGGTGCGGCTTACCTTGCAGGTATGGCTATAGGGCTGTGGGAGAAGGAACAGATTGCCGGCAACAGAAAAATCGACAAGACATTTCTCCCTTTGATTGATGAGACCAAAAGAGAAGCCCTGTATGCAGGCTGGCAAAAGGCAGTAAAGCGAAGCATGAGCTGGATCGAAGCTTGATGGCGTCGTAAAAATCTCATCTACTGCGTTGTAACGATTTTTCAGGAACTCGACATACTATAAGTATAGTCTCGTCCCTGAAAAACCGTTACGCCTTGTATATGAGCTTTTTACGACGCCATCCGGCTTTTATTTAAAAACTTTTTTGCAAACCCTTAATTCTAAACATCTTAGGAAAGTGCCGTTTTGCTGAGGTCTTCCTATCTGCCGCCTATCAGATCTCCAATACCGCCTAGAATAGATCCTTCACCCTTGCGACTTCCGCCTGCAGACGGAGCATGCTGCAAAATACGGTCTGCCATTCGTGAAAAAGGAAGACTTTGTAAAAGTACAACTCCTGTACCACTCAGTGTTGCAAGGAACAGACCTTCTCCGCCGAAAAACATGGACTTAAGGTTGCCTGCACGCTCAATATCGTAAGTTATGCCCGATGTAAATGCGGCTATACAACCTGTATCAACACGAATGGTGTCGTTGTTTAATTTTCTCTTTATTACCGTCCCGCCTACATGTACAAAAGCCATTCCATCGCCTCTAAGGCGCTGGAGAATGAAGCCTTCTCCACCAAAAAAGCCTGCACCAAGGCGTTTTGTAAATGCAATACCTACTTCAGTGCCGAGAGCAGCGCAAAGAAAAGCATCTTTCTGGCAAAGGAGTTCTCCATTCACCTTGGTCATGTCAATGGGTATGATTTTACCAGGATAGGGAGCGGCAAATGCAACACTCTTTTTCCCGCTGCCTGAGTTTGTAAAATGGGTTAAAAAGATTGACTCGCCTGTAATAGCCCGTTTGCCTGCATCCATAAGCTTGCCAAAAAGGCCGCCATCCGGTTTGGACCCGTCACCCATTTTGGCCTCGAATGTTATTCCATCATCCATGTAATTCATTGCTCCTGCCTCGGCTATTACGGTTTCACCTGGGTCGAGCTCAACTTCAACGATTTGTATATCGTCGCCAATAACTTTGTAATCGACTTTATGGCATTTCATGGTTTTAACTCCTGTTTTTGTATATGAGCCTTGGAACGATGCCATCCGGCGGTTATTCAAAGACTTTTTACGAGTTCATCAATGCTATTATGACATTTTACGAAATACGTTTTCTTCTGTCCAGATTACGGTATTGTATTGCCTCGGAGATATGGTCAACCTGAATGTCTGCCCGGCCTTCAAGATCTGCAATTGTTCGTGCAATCTTAAGAATACGGTTGTAGGCACGAGCGGAAAGACCGAGTTTGTCGATTGCTGATTCAAGGAGATCTGCGGATGCTTCATCGATTACGCAGTATTTTTTTATATGGCGGTTGCTCATCTGGGCGTTGCAGTAAATTTTTGTACGCACTAATCTACCGGATTGGATTGATCGAGCTGGCTCAACACGCTTTCTTATTTCTTCCGATGGTTCTGCATCCGAGTCTCCCATCAGATCCTTGTAAGGAACTGCCGGCACTTCCACATGAATGTCTATCCTGTCAAGCAGGGGGCCGGAAATCTTTGATCTGTACTTGTGAATCTGGTTATAAGTACACGTGCATTCATGTTTCGGATCAGATAAATATCCGCACGGACAAGGATTCATCGCAGCTATAAGCATAAAGCTTGATGGATAGGTAATGGTTGATGCTGCCCTGGAAATGGTTACCTGAAGATCTTCCAAAGGCTGGCGCAATACTTCAAGAACGTGCTTTTTGTATTCGGAAAGCTCATCTAAAAATAAAACACCATTATGGGCAAGGCTGACTTCACCTGGTCTTGGGATATGACCTCCACCAATTAAACCTGCATCTGATATTGTATGATGGGGAGATCTGAAAGTCCTTTCTGTAACAATGGCCTGATTTTTTTTAAGCATTCCGACCACACTGAAAATTTTAGTGGTTTCTATTGCTTCATCAAATGTAATCCGAGGAAGTATGGTTGGAAGGCGTCTGGCAAGCATGGTCTTTCCTGAACCTGGCGGGCCAACCATAATAAGATTGTGGCCTCCGGCAGCAGCAACTTCCATAGCCCGTTTTACATGCTCCTGACCCATGACTTCAGAAAAATCGACCTCAGATTTGATATTCCTTTTAAATATAGCGGAAATATCTGCCTTTTCAGGCTTTATCCGGATAAAACCGCGGAAAAAGTCAACGACCTGGTGCAGTGTTTTTACTGGAAAAACAGGTAGATCCTTTACGACTGATGCTTCTCTCCTGTTGTCGTAAGGTACAACTATGCCTTCATAACCCGCCTTTTTTGCCGCAAGAGCCATGGGAAGGGAGCCGTTTACAGGTTTGATTCGACCATCTAAAGAAAGTTCACCTAATACAAGATATTTGTTAACAATGTCTTGAGGAACTATTCCGGTTGCTGATAAAATTCCTACTGCAATGGGCAGATCAAAACCGGTTCCCTCCTTTTTATATTGGCAGGGGCTAAATTTACTGTAATCCTGTCATCAGGGAAACTGTAACCTGAATTATTAATGGCAGACTTAACCCTTTCTTTGCTTTCTTTTACAGAAGCTTCCGGAAGCCCGACAGTAGTAAAGGTTGGAAGTCCTGATGTTATATCTACTTCTACTTCCACAAAGTACGCATCAATTCCAATAACCGCACTGCTTAATACTTTTGCAAGCAAGTTGCCTCCTTTAGTAGCCGTTCACGGTTGTTGGTTCACAGATTTCAGTTTTCCCAATGAACTAATCTCAACTCGTAACTACTCAGGTGGATAGGCTGAAGGCTGAAGACTGTCAGGGAAAAGCGCATTTTGAAGCCATGTTTAGTGCAAGAATCAGACATTTCCGTCAAAGTACGGCAATTGTGCTTTTCTGACCCCTTCAGCCTAAACAGCTTCAGCCTGACTACGTGAGTAGTTACCTCAACCCTTGGATTAATTCTTTTACATCTAAATCTTCAAAAGAAGATCCCATAATTCTCTTATGCTTTTTGTCTTTTTCAACCGTAAACTGTATAACCGGCAACCGTGAACGGTTACCAATTTTATTAGTTGAAATTTATAGCAGATAGTATTATATAGGACAATCTTTTTTATCCTTTAACAAACAGCATTCTATTATATACCGTAATTATGCATTTTTCCCAAAGAACCATTAAAAAGCCGGTAAATTGCAAAGGCATTGGCCTTCATTCAGGCAAGAAGGTAAATTTAGCGATTAAACCTGCACCAGTTAACCATGGCATAAAATTTATCAGGACAGATCTTCTTAACAGTCCCGGTATAACTGCGCATTTTAACCAGGTTGT
>Ga0255400_10050_pt1 | contig 13468 bp, 9 predicted proteins | sample ANMaggSeSYBR01G7_FD_182117 | JGI IMG/M metagenome (GOLD analysis project Ga0255400, IMG submission 182117) | Sediment cell enrichment communities from methane seep in Santa Monica Basin, California, United Staets - ANME aggregate JGI... | ecosystem: Environmental > Aquatic > Marine > Cold seeps >... | reverse complement strand
ATCGCACAGGCAGACCCTTGGCGTAAAAATAAAAATAGCTAAAATACCAAAAATAAAATTCGAAATTTGCGCCTGTGTTTAGTTTCATAGTTCTTTGATGTTCTTTTTTATTTTTTTCGTTTGAAAGTAGAATTAGATTTGGAAAAAATTATTTGAAAGTTAATTTCTATGAATCAAAAATAAATGTCAAGTTTTTTTACATAGTATTGTGAAAAACGATTACTTTTTAAGTCAACTATTTCAAAGTGACGCAATCAATTCAGTGGCATTGTTCTGCATTTTTTCAAAACACCCTGCATCTAATCCGGCACCGCGAATGACCAGTTTGGCCAATTCTGAATCAATAAGATCTCCGGGAGCATGTGTATCTGTATTAATGATCATATTGGTACCGATTTTCTCGGCAAGTCGTGCAACATGACCGTTGGTAAGCGAATGACCTTGTCTGGCAGTGATTTCCAACAGAACGTTTTTATCTTTTGCCGCCCGAACATCAGATTCAGAAATCAAACCCGGATGAGCAAGGATATCGGCACCAGCTTCAATTGCCGCACGATTCGGATGGAACGGATCATGGATCGCAATACCGGGCGAACAATTATTGTACCCTTAGATCATGGGGTTTCTGTCGGGCCTATTGACGGGATCAGTGATATCAAAACCACTGTTGCGAAAGTTGCTGAAGGCCGAGCCAATGCAATTGTTGAACATAAGGGGTTGATTGGAGCCGGTCATCGCCGCGGTGGTTCTGATATTGGTCTGATTATCCATTTGTCTGCATCTACATCACTTTCCGTGTATCCGAATTCCAAAAGCCTTGTCTGTTCAGTGGAAGAAGCCTTAAAATTAGGAGCAGATGCTGTTTCAATCCATGTCAATATTGGTGACGGACAGGAAAAAGAAATGCTTAATGATTTTGGAAAAGTCAGTTATGAGTGTCGAAACTGGGGAATGCCGCTGCTTGCTATGATGTATCCGCGCGGAGAAAAGATTAAGGATGAATATGATGTCGAGGTTGTAAAACATGCTGCTCGTGTGGGTTGCGAAATGGGTGCCGACATTGTAAAAGTTTCATACACCGGTTCTCCAGAATCTTTTTCAAAAGTTGTAGACGGCTGTACCGTCCCGGTTGTTATCGCTGGTGGTGAAAAAATGAACTCTGACAACGATATTCTTGAAATGGTCAAAGGCTCTGTTGAAGCCGGTGGTTCCGGGGTATCTATTGGCCGAAATGTTTTTCAGCATGCAAATCCGACACAAATGGTTAAAGCCATGGCTTCAATTATCTTAGATAACGGATCTGTTGACGATGCGTTGAAAATTCTCAAATAATACATTCTATGATAAGATATTAATTTGATTATAAGATTTGGTTTACTTTTTGTTATATGAACGGTATAATTTTGTTTCAAAAAAATTGAGAGGATACAGCACATGCGAAAGATCTGGGTAAAAATAGACCCATGGGATAAAGACCTGGTTATAACAGCTATCGAAGGCGGTGTAGATGGTGTGATGGTGCCCACTGGATATGCTGAAAAAGTTAAAGCGCTTGGGCGCATCCAGACGATATCTGATGATGGAGATATTAAACTGGGAGAAGACGTCGTTGAGTTTACAATTCAAAGCGGTGAAGATGAGGATGAAATTGTAAAACTGTGTAATGACAAAAAGGTAATTTTAGAATGTACGGACTGGTCAATTATTCCGCTGGAAAATTTAATCGCTAAAGGTGCTAAAGGTGTAATCGCACAGGTTAATAACCTGGAAGACGCGCAGACCGCTTTCGGAATTCTTGAAAAGGGCGTGGATCATATCCTTTTTTCCACGGATAATTTACTGGAACTGAAAGAGGCGCTTCGGGTACTTCGCGAAAAAACTGATCAGATCCCGCTTGATATTGCTGAAATTACGGAAATTAAATCTGTCGGAATGGGGGATCGGGTGTGTGTTGATACCTGCACGGAAATGAAAATGGGGGAGGGTATGCTGGTCGGCAATGCCAGCAGCGCGCTTTTTCTGGTTCACGCTGAAAGCATTGACAACCCTTATGTCGCAGCCCGTCCATTCCGGGTCAATGCCGGAGCAGTGCATGCATATACAAGGGTACCTGGCGGTAAAACTCGTTATCTCTCCGAACTCGCGTCAGGTGATCAGGTCTTGATTACTGATTTTAAGGGCGGCGCCACTGTTGGAACGGTCGGACGGCTTAAAATTGAAAAACGCCCGATGATGCTTATTAAAGCAGTAGTCAATGGAAAAGAAATCAACACAATCTTGCAAAATGCTGAAACCATCCGTCTTACTGACCCGGATGGAAACCCGCTTTCTGTTGTCAGTTTAGTGCCGGGCGATAAGGTTCTTGTGGCTATAGAAGAAAGCGGGCGGCACTTTGGTATGAAGATTAATGAAACCATAACGGAAAAATAAATTCAGGAATTATAGACAGTATGAACGATACTGAGAGTAATCATACAGACGGTAAAATCAGTAAGCTAAGACTTGCCATCAACGATATTGACGAATCAATTCTGAACCTGATTAATCAGCGTTTATTAATCGCCAAAGAAATTGGGGATATCAAAAAGGAAAAAGGCAGCTTTGTTTATGACAAGTCCCGTGAAAATCAGGTCATGCAGCGCCTTAACGAGTTGAATAATGGACCTTTTAAGCAGCAGGCGCTTCATCAAATTTTTACTGATATTATATCCGCATGCCGGGAGATTCAAACGCCGACAAAAATCTCATACCTCGGGCCGGAAGCGACATTTACACATATTGCAGCAATGGAACTCTTCGGTCATTCCTCGACATTTATTCCGCAAACCGGAATTCGAGATGTGTTTATTGATGTGCACAAAGGACAATGTGATTATGGTGTTGTGCCGGTTGAAAATTCCATAGAAGGTGCAATTAATCATACGCTGGATCTTTTTTTCGAATCTGATTTAAAAATTTGTGCGGAAAAGTATATAAATATTTCACACGCAGTTTTATCAAAATCCAGCCGCACTGAAGATATTGAAGTGATTTATTCGCATCCCCAGGCGCTTGCCCAGTGTCGCGGATGGATAAGGAAAAACCTTCCCAACGCGGTTTTATCAGAAACCAACAGCACGGCGCATGCGGCTCAAAAAGCGTCTCAGGAAGAAAAGACTGCAGCGATAGCTAACAGTGAAGCAGCACACATCTATGGCCTTCAGATTCTTGAGACCAACATTGAAGATCACTCCAATAATATCACACGATTTCTGCTGATCGGCAACGATGAACCGGCCCCGACCGGGTGCGATAAAACGTCTATCATGTTTGTCATTTCCCATGTGCCTGGTGCATTATATAAAATCCTTGAGCCGATTGCTGAATCAGGCATTAATATGTCGAAGATGGAATCGCGTCCGACAAAACACGAGAACTGGAGCTATTTCTTTTTTGTCGATTTTGACGGTCATATTGCAGATGAAAAAATTAAACAAACCATTGATCGGATGAAACCTTACTGCAAATATATAAAATTGCTTGGCTCATATCCAAGATCACAGGAGTGAGGAGAACATATATCTGAGCCGCGACCGTGAGGAAGCGTATAGGAATTAACAAAACAGGCAAATGAGATGGAAAACCCATGCTGAAAATAAAAACTGAAAAAATCCATGATACAGTAGTAACTGTTCCGGGATCAAAAAGTTATACTCACAGAACATTTATTGCTGCAGCTTTGTCTGATGGGTTGTGTCGCATTGAGAACTGGTTGGATAGTGATGATACGAATTATACATTAGCTGCGTTAAATCAATTTGGTGCGTCTTTTGATAAAACACCAGAGGGAGTAGTCATTAACGGCCGAAAAGGTGACATGGATGCCAGTGATACCCCGATTTATCTGGGTAATTCCGGGACATCCATGCGACTTCTGACAGCGTATGCTGCTATCGGAAACGGCCGTTATGAATTAACCGGTTCTGATCGGATGCATGAACGCCCAATCGATCATCTGCTTGATGGCTTGAGCCAGCTGGGGGGTAAAGCGGTATCTGTAAATGATAACAAATGCCCACCGGTTGAAGTGACTGGATCAAAGTTGAACGGCGGAACGGTTAATTTAAACTGCAGTATCAGCAGTCAGTTTCTTTCCGGATTGTTGTTAATTGCGCCTTATACAAAAAACGGCATGGAAATTCATGTGAGCCATGGTCCGGTTTCAAAGCCTTACATTGACATGACAATTGATATCATGTCTCAGTTTGGTGTGGATGTTGTAAGGTCCGGATATGACCAATTCCAAATATCCGGTGGTCAAACATATCAGAGCGGCCATTATATAGTTGAGCCGGATTGTTCCCAGGCTAGCTATTTCTGGGCGGCAGCAGCGATTACCGGTCATTCAATAAAGGTAAACGGCATATCCAAAGAATCCAGTCAGGGCGATGTCAGATTTGTTGATGTCTTATCTGCAATGGGATGCCGTGTGATCCATGAATCTGACGGCATAACGGTTGAGGGCGGTAAACTTTCCGGAATAGAAGTTGATATGGCAGATATGCCGGATCAGGTTCCAACTCTTGGCGTTATTGCCGCATTTGCTGAAGGTACGACAGTCATTAAAAATGTTGCCCATCTTAAAGTAAAGGAAAGTGACCGTTTAAGTGCTGTGATCAACGAGTTGACCAAGATGGGGATTTCGGCAAAATCAGAAAATGATGATCTGATCATTACCGGCGGAAAACCGCATGGGGCTGTTATTGAAACCTATGAAGACCACCGTATAGCCATGTGTTTTTCCGTTGCCGGACTCATGGCGCCTGGAATAGAAATTTTAAATGAAAAATGCGTTGAAAAATCCTTTCCAACATACTGGGAAGTGTTTGACGGATTATATGAGAGGTAGAAGGTCGAAGGCTGAAGGTAGAAGTCTAAATGAGTCCGGTTTATTACTTACAAAGAACGCCATTTAAATAAAATCAAAAATCAGATTTAACAAAAGGTAAGATAAGACTATGTCAGGCAGTTCATTTGGAAAATTATTTCAAATAACAACCTGGGGGGAATCTCACGGCAAAGGCATTGGTGTGGTCATTGACGGTTGTCCACCAGGAATTGAAATGAATGAAGCAATCATTCAGAAAATGCTGGACCGTCGCCGGCCAGGTGGATCAATTACAAGCACATCCCGTAAGGAATCTGATACTGCAAAAATTCTTTCAGGTGTATTTGAGGGCCAAACAACTGGTACGCCAATAAGTATCATGGTGGAAAACAAAGATGCCAAATCAAAGGCTTATAACTCCATTGCCAACACCTATCGGCCAGGACACGGGGATTTTACGTATCAGGCAAAATATGGAATTCGCGACTGGCGGGGGGGAGGGCGGTCATCAGCCCGTGAAACAGTCGGTCGTGTTGCAGCCGGGGCTGTGGCAAATGCGGTTTTACAAAAGGAAAACATTGAGATTATTGTCCACACAACAGCTCTTGGAAGTGTTAAAGTAGAGACCTTTGATCAACACGTTGTATATGAAAATATGTTTTTATGCGCGGATATGCTGGCAGCAAGCAGGATGGAAGATGAAGTTAACCAGGTCCGGCAGGAAGGAGATTCACTGGGCGGTATTGTAGAAATTCGTGCAAAAAATATTCCCCCCGGTCTTGGGGAACCGGTTTTCGATAAATTGGATGCAGACCTTGCAAAAGCTCTGATGAGTATCGGTGCAGTCAAAGGTGTTGAAATCGGTTCCGGATTTGGCACAGCCTCAATGCGTGGATCACAAAATAATGACCCGATTTCTCCGGATGGCTTTTTAACGAATAATTCTGGCGGTATCTTAGCAGGAATATCCAATGGCGATGAAATTATTGTTCGTGTGGCAGTAAAGCCCATCCCGTCGATCAGTATCGAGCAGAAAACGGTTGATTCCGAGAATAATCCTACCCGGATTAAAATCAAGGGCCGTCATGATATCTCAGCCATTCCCCGTATCAACGTGGTCTGTGAAGCCATGATGAATCTGGTGTTAGTAGACCATTTGTTGCGGCAGCAAGCTATAAAATAATTTGATCATTACATATATCCTGTGTAAACTTTAAGCCTCTTTTTTTTATTATTGAATGGATTTATTATGAATAGTTCTGAGACTGAACGCTTTCAGGCTTTTTTTGAAGATGATAATTATATTGAATTTAAGAATTATCTCTATAGTTACATTATTAGAAAAATTGCAGTTAATAAAATTTTAGAATCAGAAAAAATGACCAGGGTTCTGGAGTTAGGCAGCGGGCTTTCACCACTAGTTAATCGCAGCCGTAATATTGTATACTCTGATTTATCATTTAACGCGCTTAAAATTCTTAAACACAGATCTGGCTCGGGAATGTATGTTGTTGCTGATGCGGCTAATTTACCTTTTAAACCTGGAACTTTTTCACATACGGTCTGTTCAGAGGTGTTGGAACATATTGAAGATGATCGGAGTGTTCTTCGGGAAATCGCAACGGTTATGAAATCATCGGGCTGTTTTATTATTACTTTTCCGCATCGGAAAGCTTATTTTGCAGCTGATGATCACTTTGTAGGACATCTTCGTAGATATGAATTGCCTGAAATGATTTCCAAACTACAGCACTCGGGGTTTCAGCCCATGGATATTAAAAAGATCCTTGGCCCGGTTGATAAAGTGACAATATGTGTGATCATTTATATATTTTCAATGTTTCAGAAAACCAGAGAAAATAAAATTAAAAAGAAAAGTTATCTTACAGCGATGAATCCTGTTATTACTTTTTTTAAATTTTTTAATTACTTCTATTCAGCATTTACTTGGCTGGATGCTTTGATAATTCCGAGGCCTATGTCCACCGTTTTATTGATTCAATCAACGTTGTCGGATGATTTTTTTTCTTGATGATGGATGTAGAAGAATTAACGGAATTCCATAAATTAAAGATTTAAATGGTAAGCTTTTCGTAGACACATTTTTTAAGAGTGGATGAATAATCCGCGCAAGCAAAACAAGATGAAGTGCTAAATCATAGTTACTGAGAAGAAGGCCTATCCAACAGCGTCATACCTTCGGTTTTTGTAGGGTGACTCTTTCTTGTTGAAAATTGATCAAACATTGATGTCCTGAAAAATCTATAGCGATAAAGATGCATAACCCTGCTTTCTCATAAATTAGATACCGAGATGGAATCCATGGACTTCAGTAAATTTTTTAACTTTCGTAATCATTTTTATTGGTCAATATTTTTGATCGTTATCATAACATCATTAGTATATTTCCAAGCCATTCATTTTGATTTTGTAAACTATGATGATGATGGTTATGTCTATCAGAATCCGTTGGTAAAGTCAGGGATTAGTATCAAAGGAATATTCGAAGCTTTTTCTGAGATGTACAAAGCAAATTGGATTCCTTTGACTTTAATTTCATACATGATGGATACCGAGATTTTTGGCGTTTCTCCAATCGGATACCATTTCACGAATATTTTTTTCCATATTCTGAATTCAGTTTTAGTGTTCTTTTTTTTTAAAATCAGTACTGGTCACCTATGGTCTGGTTTTGTTGTGGCTATGCTTTTTGCGATACACCCACTGCATGTGGAATCCGTCGTCTGGATATCCGAGAGAAAAGACGTATTAAGCACTTTTTTCGGTATTTGCGCCCTGATCATGTATGTTCGATATGCAACACAAAAAGATTTGAAAAAATATCTTGCGGTTTTTCTGTTATTTTTATGCAGTCTGATGTCTAAGCCGATGCTGGTAACACTTCCACTGGTTTTCTTTCTGCTTGATTTTTGGCCCATCCACCGCATGCCATCTAAGCAAATTTCAGAAAATTTCAGAAATATTTTGATGCTTGTTTTTGAAAAACTTCCTTTTTTCATCCTTTCCCTGATATTCAGCATCATTGCCATCCTGAGCCAGAAATCGGGTGGCACCGTGGGCACAATAACAGAGTTTCCCCTTTCAGTCAGACTGATGAATTCAATTGTCTCTTATACGGAATATATCTTTAAGGCAGTCTGGCCGACAAATCTTGCGGTCATTTATCCGTACCAACCTGATATTAGAATATCACGCATAATCATCAGCATTTTGGTATTGTTTGTGATTACGTGTGCCGTTATTTACTGGAATAAAAAAAATCCAGCTTTGCTTGTCGGTTGGTCATGGTTTTTAATAACCCTTTTACCGGTCATCGGATTGATACAGGTAGGGACTCAGGCCATGGCTGACCGTTATACATATGTTCCTTTGATCGGCCTGTTCATTGTCGCAGTGTGGGGCATACAGTATTTAATACTTAAATTTCGACTCAATAAACGTATAGTTGGCATGGCCACGGCAACTATTATATTAACGTTTTCTATAATGACCCTGAACCAGATTACCATATGGAAAAACAGTGCAACGCTATTTAAACATGCGTTGTCTGTTACGCACGACAACTGGGTGGCCCATTTAAATTATGGTGAAGCGCTACTTGAACAGGGACAAGTGGAGGAAGCCATCGGACAATACAAAAAAGCACTTGAAATCAAGCCGAATTTTGAACTTGCGTACTTGAATATCGGCGCAGTTTTCGCCAAAAAGGGACAAGCAGATCATGCAATTGCATATTATCAAAAGGCCCTTGCAATAAGACAGAACCAACCCATGGCATGGCTGAATTTGGGAAATGCGTATTTTAGGAAAGGAGTGCCGGATAAGGCCATTTTTTATTATGAGACGGCCCTTTCATTTAAACCGGATTTTGCGGAAGCGTATTGCGGTTTGGGGGCGGTCATGGCTGGCAGGGGAGAGCTCGAAAAGGCGCATCAAGCTTTTCTGCAGGCGCTTGACATTGATCCAGGATCGATTTCAGCAAGAAACAGCATCACACAGATTGAAGAAAAAATGCGAAAAAATAGTCAGTAATAATCGGTATCCCCTCTGATGTGAGGATAGTCATCCGTTTATTCCTTTTTATTTTGCATTTTCTGCAAAATCACCTCCAGGCCCTTTTGGGATTCCCGGTGATCAGGTCTAATTTGCAATGCCTGGTTGAAAAAGTTGAGAGCGCGATCGGTTTGGCCTAAGCTAAGCGCCACCGCCCCGAGTTTTGACAACACATCCGGGTTGTTGGGTTCGTGGTGAAAGGCAAATAAATATATTTTTCCGGCCAAATCCATACGTCCACTTCGATAATAGATATTCCCCAGATTTAAGCTGGCCAATGTATCATCCGGTTTAAGTTCAATGGCTTTTTGGTAATGATGCACGGCCATGCTTTGTTTTGTCAACGCATTGTAGGCAACTCCTATGAAAAAATGTAACTCGGCATTCGTTTGATCCTTTTTTAGGGCTTGAACATAGTATTGTATGGCCTGTTCATAATTACCCATCGCTGCCATAGCATAGCCTGACAATCTCAAGGCCTGAGGATCATCTGGTGATATTTCTAAAACGCGGTTAAAATATACTGTTGCATCTGAGGGCTTTTCCATGTTCAACAACGTCAGCCCTAAATTTATCAATGCGTCGTGATTCCAGGGATTTTGCTTTAAGACAAATTCATAATGGGGAATGGCTTGTATTAGCTCCCCTTTTTTAGATAAGGCTTCGCCGAGTTTGTTACGGGCAAGGACATTGTCAGGCATAATCCCAATGGCATGTGAAAAAAGCGTGGTACTGTTGCGCCAGTAACCAACCTGCGTCCAGGTGATGGTTGAAATAATGGAAATGGTTATAATGGCAAGGAGTCCGACCATTGCGCGCTTGTAGCGGCTGTAGGCCAAAAGGTCAGGGATGCCCCAGGCAATAATTATTAATAAGCCGATCATCGGAAGGTACATATACCGGTCGGCCATGGATTGACCACCCACTTGAACAAGACCGATCACTGGCACCATAGTTCCTAAAAACCAAAGCCATCCGATGATGATATACGAGTCTCGGTGCAAAAGTTTTATTGCCAGTCCGGTCAGGGATGCCAACGTCATAATGGCGACGATGCTATTCCACCATGAGATCTCTACCAGATAAGGATAAAAAACAACCAGTTTAACCGGATATACAGTCTTGATGATGTAAATTACATAGGATGTCACAGCAGTGATCAGTCTGTCGCTCAAAGGGAGCACATCAAAAGATTGGACAGCGCCGCCCTGATGTTGAGCGTAAAAAGTAATTCCGGCAGATGCCGCAGCCAGAAGAAACATGGGAATTTTTTCCCTAATCAAGCCTGCAATTTTCAAATAGAATTTGGTTTCCGGTATATCCAACTCTAAACGGCGTAATGGCCAAAAATCCAACAGCAGCAGCACAAACGGGAGAGTCACCACCATGGGTTTGCTCATCAATCCAAGAATAAAGAGGACTACCACCCACAGATACCGATGCCATAAGGGACGGCGCACATAGCGAATATAGGCCCATATCGACAACAGCCAAAAAAAAGCACTCAACATATCTTTCCGTTCTGAAATCCATGCGACCGACTCAACATGCAAGGGATGAAGTGCAAACAGCGCAGCTAAAAATCCGCTTTGCCATATCTGACCGGTCATTTTTCGAAACACAAAAAATAACAATAATGTATTACAGATATGAAAGAAAAGGTTAACAAGATGATACCCGCCTGCCCACAATCCGAACGCCTTGAAGTCCAACAAATAAGACAGCCAGGTCAGCGGATGCCAGTTGCTGAAGTATTGTGTGGTAAAGGCCCAGATGATGGAATCGAATGAAATGCCATTCTGAATATGCGGGTTGTCAACTATATACTTCGTGTCATCATAATTGACAAAATCAAACTCCCGTACCTGCCAGTATAAAACAGTAGTTACAAGAATAAGCAGAAGTGAAATTAGGAGGGCCGTCTGCCGGGTTGCCTTTTCAGAATCTTTCGTAGGTAAGACCATAAGAGATAATTATTAATATATGAATTTAAAGCGGAAAAAACCAAAATACGCCGTCATGTGATGTTGTTGTAATTAGCACCTTGAGATGAATTGTTACCTAAAGTATGAGTGCTGTTCTGGTTTTTGAGTAAAACAGCAACGATACAGAAAAAAACAACAAAATCCGAAGGACAAAAAGACGACTGAGGTAATAAAAAGGAGAACTTAATGAGCATATTTCGAATGTTGCCGGATTAGGCGCGACAAAATGGGGTAAAAATTTTTTAAACCGCGTTAATCCGGCAATATTTTTAATCCTTCCCTGCCTTAATCGCAGCCTGGGCAGCTGCCAGGCGGGCAATGGGCAGACGAAATGGGGAACAGCTCACATAATCAAACCCTGATTTAAAACAGAATTCAACCGATGCGGCATCTCCGCCATGTTCACCGCATATACCGATTTTTAGGTTCGGACGTGTAGCGCGTCCTTTTTTTACAGCCATCTGAATTAATGAACCAACTCCTTCAATATCGAGTGTCTGAAACGGATCATTTTTAACAATTTTCTGGTCAATATATTCGCCCATGAATCCGCCAATATCATCACGGCTAAACCCGAATGTCATTTGTGTTAAATCGTTGGTGCCGAATGAGAAGAATTCAGCGGTTCCCGCCATTTTGTCGGCCAGCATGGCAGCACGGGGAATCTCAATCATTGTCCCGTATTGATAATCGATTTTTTCAAGATCAAATTTTTCGATCACATCGTTATATATTTTTTTAATAATGACTTTCATGTGGTCAAGTTCTTTCACATCACAAGTGACCGGAATCATGATTTCCGGTTTTGATTCCTTCCCATCCTTAATTAGTTCAGCCGCCGCTTCCAGAATTGCCTGAAACTGCATTTCAGAAATTTCAGGATAAGTGATTGCTAAGCGAACCCCGCGGTGTCCCATCATTGGGTTGTTCTCGTTGAGCAGTTCACTACGTTTCGCAATAGTTTCTTCATCAATATTTAACGCAGCAGCCAGTTCCTGAAGGTTCTGCTTACTGTGGGGAACAAATTCATGAAGCGGCGGGTCCAGTAATCGAAAAGTAATTGGCAGGCCGTCCATGATTTCCATTGTTTTTTTGATTTCATTTTTAACATGAGGAAACAATTCATCCAGTGCAGCGCGGCGCTCAACTTCTGTGCTGCTTAAAATCATTTTTCGCAGGAGAAAAAGCGGTTTTTCAGATCCTTCTCCGTAAAACATATGTTCGGTTCGAAACAAACCGATGCCTTCAGCCCCAAATTTTCGGGCAATTGTAACATCTTCTGGTGTTTCTGCATTTGTTCTTACTTTCATCGTCCGGTATTTATCTACCATAGACATGAATTCTGAGAGCCTGGGATTTTCCGTGGCATCGATCATCGGTAATTCTCCAGCGTAAACAAAACCTTTGGAGCCGTTTAACGTGCAGGTATCGCCTTCACAATACTCAATGTCATCAATAATGATTTTTTTATTCGACACATCCACCTGTAGCGCACCGGCACCGACAATACAGCATTTTCCCCATCCGCGGGCGACAAGCGCGGCATGACTGGTCATTCCGCCACGGGCGGTTAAAATAGCTTCGGCAGCCCGCATGCCTTCAACATCCTCCGGATTGGTTTCTTCACGAATTAAGATAACGTTTTTGCCTTCTTTTTTCCATGCAACCGCATCCTCTGATGTAAAAACAATTTGACCGCATGCACCGCCAGGTCCTGCAGGCAGGCCTTTTGCAATAACCTGACACTCCTTTTCAGCATTCGGATCAATCAGCGGATGAAGCATTTCGTCTAATTGAGCAGGTGATACGCGTGTGACAGCGGTTTTTTCATCAATTAAACCTTCATTTAACATATCCGTTGCCATGTTTAGTGCGGCCAGTCCGGTTCTTTTGCCAACCCGGGTTTGTAGCATATACAGCTTGTCTTCCTGTATGGTGAATTCAAGATCCTGCATATTACGAAAATGTTTTTCCAGATTATCTCGTATATCATGCAATTGCTGGTAAGATTCCGGCATGGCAGTTTCAAGAGAAGGCAGGTGGTTATTTTGATCATTTTTTGTTGATTCATTAATGGGGTTTGGCGTACGAATACCGGCCACCACATCTTCTCCCTGTGCATTGGGCAGCCATTCTCCGTAAAGGAAGTTGTCTCCAGTAGCAGGATTTCGGGTAAATCCGACACCGGTAGCAGAGGTATCCCCCATATTGCCGAAAACCATACTTTGAACCGTGACTGCAGTCCCCCATTCATCTGGAATACCTTCGATGCGGCGATATGAAATGGCCCGTTTACCGTTCCAGCTTTTAAAAACTGCACCAATGGCTCCCCACAATTGTTTACGCGGATCATCCGGAAATTCAACACCCAGAATTTCTTTGACTTTTATTTTAAATTCTTCGGAAAGGACTTTAAGGTCTTCAGCGGTAAAGTCAGTGTCTCCTTTATATTTTTTATTGGTTTTCATTTGTTCCATGATGTGATCAAGCTGCAGGCGAATTCCTTTTCCCTCATCAGGTTCAATCCCTTCGGATTTTTCCA
>Ga0255400_10049_pt1 | contig 13538 bp, 10 predicted proteins | sample ANMaggSeSYBR01G7_FD_182117 | JGI IMG/M metagenome (GOLD analysis project Ga0255400, IMG submission 182117) | Sediment cell enrichment communities from methane seep in Santa Monica Basin, California, United Staets - ANME aggregate JGI... | ecosystem: Environmental > Aquatic > Marine > Cold seeps >... | reverse complement strand
GTATGTTGAGGGAGGGGCGTTTAAAAGCAGAAGATCATTCTGGCGATAATGTGGATGGAGAGACCAATATCATAACTAAAATGAACCCTAATTTGCTTAAGGCAGGTTACCGGCATATTCTGGATACGATCTACTCTGCTAAAGTATATACAGAACGGGTAAAGAGCTTTTTAAGGGAGTTCAACCCGAAGTACCACTCAGTGACGCTGCAGTGGCAGGAGATTGCTGCCCTGTTCCGCTCGATATTTGAGATTGGCATTCGTAGCAAAGAGCGGCGCTACTATTGGAAACTTTTCTTCTGGTCACTTTTTAAGCACCCGGACAAGTTCCCGCTGGCGATCACTTTTTCGATTTACGGCTACCACTTCCGTAAGGTAAATGAACTGCATGTGGTCGGGGCTTAAGATAGAAGCTTAGCAGGTCACGCTTCAAGCGTGACCTGCTATTGGCATTATTAGGCTTTTGGCATTAGAATGGGGGTATACGACAGGGATGTTTCACCATTGAATGGAAGGTAATCATATGGTTAGGACTTTGGACAGTACCCTATCGCTCAATAATGGTATGGAGATACCGTGTCTTGGATTTGGGACCTGGCGGTTGCAGGATGAGACCTGTTACCAGGCGGCACTTTTTGCTCTGGAAGCGGGCTACCGCCTGATCGATACTGCCCAGATTTATGAAAATGAAGTTGAGGTTGGACAGGCTGTGGCAGACAGTCAAATTGAGAGGGGGGCACTTTTCATCACCACTAAGATTAGCAATGATAACCAGGGTTATGAAAAGGCGATCGATTCAACCGTTACGAGCTTGACTAAGTTGAAAATGGCGTACATGGATCTGCTTTTAATCCATTGGCCGATAGCGGGGGATTTTGAGCGCACTCTGGAAACATGGCGGGCGTTGATTGAATTGCGCAAAACGGGCTTGACGCGCGCGATTGGTGTGAGTAATTTCACGATATCATTGACTGAAAGGCTGATTGAAGACAGCGGGATTATACCGGCGGTTAATCAGGTGGAATTTCACCCTTTTTTATATCAGGAGAAGCTGCTCACGCATGCACGTCAGCATGGCATTCAGCTTGAAGCTTACTGCCCAATTGCCCGGGCGGAACGCTCGTCGGAGCCTGTGCTTCAAGCAGTTGCCAAGGAACATGACAAAAGCCCGGCACAGATTATGCTTGCCTGGAGCATGGTGCATGGGTTGATACCCTTGCCGCGCTCAAAAAATCCGCTGCACATCCGTGAAAATGCAGATGCTTTTGATTTCATTTTGAGTGAAGAAGAAATGACTATGCTGGATGGTTTGGATGAAAACTACCGTATCGTAATGCCGGAATTTGCGCCTGCGGAGTGGTAGTGGGAGGGGTTGAAACGGGGGAAAGGGTACTTAGTGGAGTCTTATCTACAGAATCTGATCTATTTAATATGTTTAGAAGAAGAGGTTTCAGCGCTTGATATTTGTCACAGCGGCCAAAGCAGGGGCACCATGAGGATTGCAAGTGAGAAGATGATCACGGTGAGGAGTGAACCGACCTTGATAAAATCCATAAAGCGGTAATTACCGGGACCGTAGACCATCAGACAGGCAGGTTCGAGGGGTGTGATGTAAGAACAGCTGGCACCCACAGCGATCATCACGGCAAAGGTGCGTGGATTATAACCCAACTGCAAGGCGGTCTGGATGGCGATGGGGATGATGATAACTGCGGCTGCCTGGTTGGACATGGGTTGTGTGAGGAGCAGTGAGAGCCCGAAGAATGCGCTCAAGAGCAGCAATGGATTGGCAGTGCCCAGCCACAAGACCAATTGGTCAGCGATCAAAGCTGCTAAGCCGGTGTGTTCCATTGCTTTGCCAAGGGCGAGCATACAGCCGATCAGCAGCCAGGCGTTCCAGCTTATTGAGCGGTATGCCTCTTGAGGTGTGATGCAGCGAGTGATGAAAACCAGCAGGGCGCCGAGCATGACCGCCACAGGCAGGGAAAGCAGATTGAAGGTTGCCAGCAGCATGGCCATGGCGAAGATACCCACTGCTATCGGTGCCTTTTTAGTATCAGGCGGGGCCTCAATGCGAGCACTAACGATGCGGAAGTTGTTATCACTGCCGAGGCTGGCGATGGTATCGGGGTCGCCCTGGATTAGCATCTGGTCACCAACATGCAGGCGCACAAAAGCCAACCGGCGGCGGATGGTCTTGCCCTTACGGTGGATGCCCAAGACCTGCAGGCCGAAGCGCTTGCGAAAATTGAGGCCGCGCAGCGTGCGCCCGATGAGCGGGGAATGAGGTAGCAGGATAACCTCTGCCAGGCGCAGCTCGCGCATGAGGGTTTCTGTTTCTTCACCTTCGTAGTAGCCAGTGAATTTTACATTATTGCGCTGTTTAAGCGAAAGGATGCTGTCACGGCTGCCTTCTATGAGCAGGCGGTCAGCTGCTTCGATGTGTGTATTAGCGCGCGGAGTGGCTGTTGTGAGTGTGGATTTGAGGATGCGCAGAACAGTCAGGTCATAATTTTTACCGAGGGCTAAGTCGGTAAGTGTCTTGCCTATCCATGGGGAGTCTTGGGGGATAACAACTTCGGAGCAGTAAGCTAGCAAACCGATTTGGAGTGCCAGATCGGCCTCTCCTTTGCGCACAGGGATGAGATGCCTGCCGATGAAGAACATATAAAGCAAACCAAGAATGAGGATGGGGACACCGACAGGAGTTAATTCAAACATGCCCAAAGGCTTTAAACCATAGTCGCTCAATAATCCGCTGACGACCAGGTTGGTGGAAGTGCTGATGAGGGTGACTGAACTTGAGAGAATAGCAGCAAAGGCGAGGGGCATGAGCAGTTTGGAAGCGTTGATGCGCAGGCGTTTGGAAATACCCAAGGTGACCGGGACGAAGAAAGCTGCTGTGGCGGTGTTACTCATGAAGGCGCTCAAACCGGCAACCGCGAGCGTGATGATCCAATACAGGCGCTTACCGTTTTCACCGGCGCTCTTGAGAATGCGGCGGGTGAGCAGTTGTACGACACCGGTCTTAATCAGCGCGGTGCTTAGGAGCAACAAACCGAGGATCATCATGGCAGTATCCGAGCCGAATCCAGCAAATGCCTGGTCTGGCGGCAGCACACCGCTGAGGATCAGCGCCAGCATGACAGCCAAGGCAACTACGTCAGTTGGCAGGCTTTCAATAGAAAAAAATACCAGCGCTGATAGGATAATGATGATTAACAAGATGACGGATAGGCCCATGGAGGTCTCCCGGGTAAGTGGATGAGCAGATGATCTTTAATAATTATAGGGGAAAATTAAAAAAGTTACAATTTTAGTTAAAGATTTGTAACGAAAAAACATAGGAGTTTCACGCCGCAAGTGTAATTTATTAATAATAATTGCTCTAATTTGGTGTAAAATAGAGAGATTGATTTACCAACTAGTGAAGAAAGTGCTTCGATTAAATTGAATGCTCCTTAAGAGCAAGCAAAACTGAAAATTGCTAAGGGTTCTTATGAAATTAAAAAGCGGGTTTTATTTGTTGTTATGTTGTCTGATATTTTTGTCTTCTTGTCAGTATCCAGTATCGAGAGGAATAACAGAGGTAGCCATTAAACCAAGCGATACGCCAACGCTGACCGAAACACCTACACCAACGGAAACATATAAACCAACAAGCACAGCCACTGCAACTGCTACAGAAACGCTAACGCCCACACCAACTGCGACGCCATTCTTGGGGTTTGAGAATGCCTTTCTCTACAATGCTTGGAATCGCATTAATCAGACCATATTCATCTTCCAGGTGCCCGGGGTGAGCACACCCTTTTATGGCATGGTTGACGGATATTCTTTGGCATGTGAGCCGCATACGGATTATCCAAATACTCTGGTTTGCGAGACCGACAATTATCTTTTTGGTTCAGCCTATATGACCTTTGATTTCTATGCCGACGAATCAATGCAGCAGTTACTCTTTAGTGGTGAATTTTATACGGGATTGGTAAAGGTTAATACACCTACGCCATCGTATCTAGCAGGTTTAGTGTGGCCACAGGCAAATTTCACTGCGGATGATATATCATGGGCTGGAGACGACACATGGTGTCCGCAGCGCGGTGAGAACGTCTTCTGTGAGACCGAATACCGGATATATGATGGAGAATGTTATGTTGGCTCCTCTTGCTATGATGACTGTGGGTATTATTATTCCGTAGATACCATTCCACAAGATGGCGGTGATTACACTTTTTCAGGTCCTTGTTTGCCTTGATGAATTTGTATTTTACTTAGCTTAAGCAAAATATGTTAACAGGGGGTGTTTATTAGCAAAACTTTTCGCAAAAACTTTTTGCAGCTTAAGTGCGTGCGAATAGTGCGAAAAGTTTATTGATTTAATTTCTTTATATTGAAAGACAGTCTTACTCTACCTATTCAAAAAGACCACGTTGGAAACGTGATCTGACATTGCATCTGAGACCTGGTAGCTGGGAAGTACCTTGGATTCGTAGAATATCCATAATTCCAACAAGGGTGACTTATAGATGTGTTTCAGGCGTAGCCTATGAATTGGTGTGACGACAACATCGCCGGATTTTTATTGGGGAGGATTAAGTTATGGAGATGTCACCATGCTCTAGGTCTATTGAATAACATCAGCAGAAGATCTCCCAAACCCAATCAATACTCATAAATCCCTCCGCCGATGAACTCGCGGATGATCGAGTTTTCAGGCACGATTGAATCGTCAGGCACTGCTTCGAGAGACTGCATCAAAGTGTAGACTCGGCTGGCTCGTTCATAAGCATCCTTGCGCAGAGGGTCATCGGCATATTCTTTCGTCCAGCGTGCAAACTCATCGAATAATTTGGCTTTATACATGGGCAGTTCATAAGGCATGCCGCTGTTGACGATGTAATCGGTGGTATTCATATAGGGGATGATATTACGCAGTTCGCTGGCACGTACATAGTGCCAGTGCAGCAGCGTTTTGGTGGGGTCGTAAGCACGGTGTGCGGCGTCGCGCAGCATGCGGCGGATAAGACGGATATCAGTCCAGCGGACGTAATGACCGTCGTTATCTTTCAATTGTAGCAGTGGCTCGATGTAGAGCTTGAACTTCATCGATTGGGGGATATCAATGGTCATATCCGGGAAAAGCCCATGCAAACTGTCAATGAGGATGACCTCGTTGGGAGCTAGTTTCATTGATGTCTTATTGTTATGGCGGTGGCCAGTTTTAAAGTCATAGAAGGGGGTTAGTACTTCTTCACCAGCAAACAACCGGCTGAGCTGTTCATTGATTAATTTGAGGTCCAAAGCCTGGGGAGTCTCAAAGTCGTAATCACCGAATTCATCTTTGGGGTGCATTTCGAGATCAAAGAAGTAATTGTCAACATTGAGGGTGACGAGCTTCAAGCCTTCCCTTGCCAGGAATTCACCCAGCTTGATGGTCGTTGTAGTTTTTCCGGACGATGAGGGACCGGCGATGAAGACCATGCGTACCTCGTCTTTGCGTTCAAGCACAAGCGAGGCGGCATTTTCAACGTCTTCATGGTAAGCTGCTTCAGCAGCGGTGACGATCTGGGGGAGCCTACCGCTGCGGATGTGTTCGTTCAGATTCTTAACGGTATGCACCTCATGTTCAACGGACCAATCGAGTACGTGCCACAATTTTGACCAAGGGATATTAACGGAAGGAAGGGTTTCGCTGTAAGCGCGTTTTTCACGTTGGCGAATGCGCTCGTTGCGATAAAGGATATATGCCTTGGCGACCTTGGCATGGCCGTTTTCGATGAGCACTTTTTCGACGGTGTCTTGAATTTGCTCAATATTGGGAATCTGTCCTTTGGGGGTATTGGCTTCGAGTAGGTCAACTACCTTGCCTGAAAGCTCTTGAGCGGTTTGCTTATCCCGCCCACCGACAGCAACAGCTGCGCGGTAGATGGCATTGGTGATTCGGTCAGGGGTGAAGGGGACCACAGCGCCATTGCGTTTCACGACGGATTTGATTTTTGTCATTACAGGACCTCTTTTCTCCTTCTGGAAGAGCGCTTGAGCGTATCTGCTTCGTATATGTTAATTATAGTCGTATTTTGGAAAAGCTAGGCGCTTTCCAGTCTTTGCAGAGGAAGAGAAAATAATTGAAAGTGTATGAATCTTTAAGAACTTAGATTTAAAGAGGAACAATAATGCCTTAGCCAGCACGAAAAATCGGATTAGCGATAAATTCTTCCCCATGCTATAATACACAGCAAGATGGAAAAACAAAACTTAACTATGCCCCTGATCATTGCACATCGCGGCGCAAGCGTCAAAGCACCAGAAAACACGCTTGCGGCTTTTGAGCTGGCTTTTGAGATGGGAGCGGATGGTATTGAGCTGGATGTCATGCTCAGCAAGGATGAACAACTGGTCGTTATTCATGATGATACAGTAGACCGCACGACTAACGGCAGTGGCAGAGTAAGCGATTTCCCGCTCAACATACTCCAGGGACTGGATGCGGGGAGTGTTTTCTCGACAGCTTTCCGTGGAGAGCGACTGCCCTCTTTGGTGGAGGTCTTTGAGCACTTTGGTGGCAAGATGCTCATCAATGTAGAATTGAAAAATTATGCCACGCCATTTGATGGTCTGACTGATAAAGTGGTCAACTTGATCCAGAAATACAAATTACTTAATTCGGTACTTCTCTCATCATTCAATCCTTTAAACTTGCGGCGCACCAAGCGTAGGCTACCTGAGGTACGTTTGGGATTGCTGGCATTGAGTGGAAAAGCGGGCGCCTTGTCGAGAGGGGCTTTTGGACGCATATTTCCTTATGATGCGCTGCATCCTTACTACTCAGATGTGAATGAAACACTTGTGAATAAGATTCACTCCCTCGGTCGACAAGTGAATGTCTGGACAGTTGATGAGCCAGAGGAACTACTACGCCTTTATCAGTTAGGCGTGGATGGCATTATTACCAATGATCCTCAAGCTGCGCGTAAGGTCATTGAGGGCGCATAAGATGTTCTTAAGTAAGACCCGCAGCACTTCTACACTGCGCTGGTTGGTAAATGCTTTGTTGATCGGCATTATTTTGCTAAGTAGTTTGCAGGTGACAGCTGTGGATGCAAATGCGGGCTTGGATGCCCTATCTGTCGAAGAGGTCATTCAGCAAATGACGCCTGAAGAAAAGGTGGGACAATTATTTCTAATTACCTTTGATGGTATAGACCTTGGCGAAGATTCGAAGATATATGATTTGGTGTTAAATAATCACATTGGTGGCGTGGTGCTGCGGGCTGACCATGATAACTTTTTTGAAGAAGATACATTATCTGCAGTTTACCAGCTCACCAGCGGATTGCAAAACCTTGCGTGGCAGAAAACGCAAGTTGATGAAGCTGTCAGTGTGGGTGCAGAAAACAATCCACCTGTCTATGTGCCGCTTTTCATCGGCATATCGCAGGAAGGCAATGGCTATCCATCCGATCAGATACTGGCAGGTCTTACGGCTCTTCCGAGTGCCTTGGCTTTAGGAGCTACATGGAATCCGACTTTAGCAACACAAAGCGGAGCTGTATTGGGTGAGGAACTTTCGGTGCTTGGGTTCAATCTTTACCTTGGCCCTTCGCTGGACCTTGTGGATACAAGCAATGTGGATGCTGCCTACTACTTGGGCACACGCTCTTTCGGTGGAGACCCATATTGGGTGGGTGAGATGGGTAAGGCTTTCATTGAGGGAATACACCAAGGCAGCGAGAATAAGATTGCTGTAATTGCTAAACATTTCCCTGGACAAGGTGGCTCTGACCGCCCGCCTGAAGAAGAAGTCGCCACAGTGCGCAAGTCTTTGGAACAGCTCAAGCTGCTTGAGCTAGCACCTTTCTTTTCTGTAACAGGCAAGGCGACATCACCAGATGCAGTGAGCGATGGGTTGATGGTTTCGCACATCCGCTACCAGGGTTTTCAGGGTAATATTCGTGCGACGACAAAACCAGTAAGTTTTGATGCGACAGCCTTGGCACAATTATTAGCACTGGACTCGTTTAGCACCTGGCGGGCAGATGGCGGATTGATGGTAAGTGATAGCCTTGGCAGCCGAGCGGTGCGCCGGTTTATTGACCCTACTGAGGAGACTTTTTGAGGCCTGGCAGGTAGCACGCACAGCATTTTTGGCTGGCAATGATCTGCTTTATTTGAATGATTTCATCGCTAAAGGCGATCCTGATGCTTACACTTCGATACTGCATACTTTAGAATTCTTTGCCCAAAAATACAGGGAGGATCCCGCATTTGCACAAAGAGTGGACACCTCTGTTTTGCGCATCTTGAGCAGAAAAATTCAACTTTATCAAAATTTCGAGCTTGAAAATGTGCTCACTTCAGAAAGTAATATTGCAATAATTGGAAAATCTGAGCAAGTTTCTTTTGATGTAGCTCAGCAGGCAGTAACGTTGGTCAGCCCAACGGCTATTGAGCTGGATAATTTGCTGCCGAACCCACCAGCTTTGTATGACCAGATCGTAATCTTAAGCGATGTTCGCAATAGCTATCAGTGCAGCACTTGTTCCGTTCAAAGGCTGCTGTCAACCACCTCGTTTGAGAATGCACTGCTGAACTTGTACGGGCCCCAAGCGGGCAATCAGATCCTGCAAAATCGGCTTTCGTCTTACGGTTTTGGCCAGCTCATTGAATTGCTTGACAATATCAGTGAACCATCTGCACCTTATCTAAGTGATAATCTCGCGCGCGCTGATTGGGTTATTTTCAATATTCTTGATCTCGACCCAACTTATCCTGAGTCGGTTGCACTGCGGCGGATCTTGTCCGAAAGGGAAGACCTTTTACGAGATAAGAATGTGATCATATTTTCCTACGATTCACCATTTTACCTGGATGCGACTGAAATCTCGAAAGTTACAGCTTATTATGGCTTATTCAGTCGCGTACCTGCGTTTGTGGATGTAGCTGCCAGGGTATTGATGCAGGAATTAACACCCTTGGGCGCATTACCTGTTTCGGTCAGCAGCGTAGGTTATGATCTGATCACTGCTACCTCGCCGGACCCAAATCAGATCATACCATTGGAGTTGACGCTTCCGGAGGGCTTAGTTTTTTCAACGCCAATCGAAGGGGAAGTGGAACTCACACAACTGCCGATGCTCAAGATAGGTGAGACGATAATGCTGCAAGCTGGTGTGATTGTAGACTACAATCAAAATCCTGTGCCCGATGGTACCGTTGTTCGTTTTACTTTCCTAATATCGGGAGAAAATACTTTCACGCAACAGGTTGAAGCCACCACAGTAGATGGCATAGCTAGGATCACCTATCGGATCGAGATGGGAGGCGTCCTGGAAGTCACTGTTGCCAGTGAACCAGCAGTAATCTCAAACACACTGGTTTTGAATATAGAGAACGGAAGTGTCGCGGTGATAGCGCCGACTAATACCCCAGAGCCCGACCCGATACCTACTGAGGAACCGACAGTTGCACTGACACCCATGCCAACGCCCGGTGACGGTTCTGGTGATATGCGAGCTGGTTTTCCTAGCCTGTTGGATTGGTTCTTAGCGTTGTTGGTGATTAGCGGGGGATTTGGTTTGGCTTATCTGATTGGTTATTATTGGTGGGGGTCCGTGCGCTGGGGACTTCGATCTGGATTTTGCACAGCGATCGGCGGATTGGTGACGTATATTTATCTGAACCTTGGTGCATCTAGCACGATCTATTGGATGAAAAAATCCGGGACGGGCTTTGTCCTGGAAGTAGCATTTGTAGGTATCATTATAGGTTGGATTATTGCGTTAATCTGGTGGATGATAAAGGAAGGGAATGTCATTCCGCCAGATGTGCGGTCTTAGAACACCATGACTTGCATAATAATAGAAATTAAAAAAGTGATTTGGTGTGGATAAATTCTGACCAAGCAGTATTTAATTTAAAGGCTGCGGATTAATGTCAGGATTAGACTGATTAAGGTTAACCCACCTGTTACAGCAGCTAGGGCGGTCTCAAGTGGCCGCATGACTTTTTGAGAGCGTTTGGTACGGTATGGCTGGGTGATGGGGGCAGTATCATCAAACAGAGCATGCAGGAAGCTTTGTACGTCTTGTGGTCGGTCAGCAGGATGAAGTTGCATTGCCCAGAGGATAGCACGGTCGGTGCGTGGGCTGAGGTTGGGATTGATTTGACGTGGTGGGATCAGACTTTCGGGGTCAAGGAAGCGGTCGCGTACATTTATAGGAATTTGGTTGGTTAACAAGTGATAGAGTGTGGCACCAAAAGCGTAAATATCACTCCGGGCATCTGTATGACCGCTGTCCCCCCCGTATTGTTCGAGGGGCGTGTAAAGCGCAGTTCCCTGTCCTTGAAGAATGGTAATTGTCACCTCACCCGGGGCTAAAAGCTTCACTAAACCAAAGTCAACCAGCTTGAGAAGTCCGCTGGGGGTAAGCTTCAGATTGCTGGGCTTGATATCGCGGTGCAAAATGGGTTGATCTTGACTGTGTAGATAGATGAGAGCATCCGCCAATTGACTTGCCCAAGCGAGGACATCCGCTTCCGGCAGGAATTTTCCTTGTTTACTTGCTTTGAGCATTAAAGTGCGCAGATCATCACCGGGCACATAATCCATAACAAGATAGTCACAACCCTTGATGGAGAAGAAATCGGAGACCTTGGGGAGGTTAGGATGGTCGAGGCGTGCCAAAACCGTTGCTTCGCGATGGAATTGCTCGCGGGCTTCTTTAAGTATTTCCGGCGAAAACGCTGGGTCATGTTCTACTTCCTTTACAGCACATAAGCGTCCATCTAGGCGCAGGTCTTCGGCAAGGTAAATGCAGCCTTTCCCTCCCTGGCCAATGATGCGCTTAATCTTATAGCGTTTACGTAGAACAGCTCCAGTTTTCAATTGAATTGCCATAATTTATACCTTTAATTTAATCATGGTTGCCCGAACCCTTGATAAAGATCATGCAGGCAACAGAATTATTGATTAAAATACCAGTAATAAATATTGCTCGTCTATGTTTCGGCGTTTTTGAGCAATTGGTTTGTATATTATAATTGTTTAATGCAGATTAATTATAATCTATCGTTAGAGAGTTTCCAATCAGTATGGAGCCTTGGAGAAAAAATCCATGGTACGTAAAACTTCTGAAACCCCTTTTTTGATTGCTCAATCGGGACCTTTGGAAGGTCAACGCTGGTTGATCAAAAACCAATTGGTGATTGGTAGAGACAATTCATGTGATGTGGTTGTTCCTGATCGCCAGGTTTCACGTCAGCATGCGCGCCTTTCAAACAGTAAAGCGGGGGTTATACTGGAAGATATGGACAGTAAGAATGGTACCTTTCATAACAACAGGCGCATCAACACGGTTGTGACTCTCGTGGAGGGTGATGAAGTACAAATTGCGCTGGCGCAGGACTTCATCTTTTTAAGCTCTGATGCAACTCTGCCATTAGAAGACTTAGCGCTTGAAGTTATTTGTGAACGCTGCTTACGTTTGGATAGCGGGTCGAGAAGGGTTTGGCTAATGGACGAGGAACTTGAGCCTTCCCTTTCAATTTTGCAGTTCAATTTATTACAGAAGCTCTATCAGCACCCTGGTGAAGTTGTCTCGCGCATGGATGTTATCGAGGCTGTTTGGGGAGTGGAAACAGAATGGGTTAGCGAGCAAGCGCTTGATGCACTGGTGCGCCGCTTGCGTGACCGATTAGTAGAAGTTGACAGCAGCCATGACTATATTATTACCGTGCGCGGTCATGGGCTGCGCTTAGAAAATCCTTCTAGCGATTAAGTAGTCAAATTTTAGAGGCTTGGTTCAGATTCTGCTGCATGGAAAAACGCAGAACTGAGCGATAGACATCTTTTAGGCGCTGAATGGTCTCAGTTTGATCTTCTTGAGTTTCGATTTGTGTAATCAGACTTGTGAGGAATTGCAAGAATTCATCGCTGATATCGTCTTTATGCTTCTCGAGGATAGCTGACATTGCGGTTTCATCGGGAGCCTGGATGAGCGCCTCAATCAGTTCAATATAAGCAGCCGACGCACCGGCTTTCTGGATCGTTTTTGCGATCTGCTGAAGTTTTTCCGCTTTGGGCTGATCATCAGACGAGCGAGCATTCTGAATTTCCTGCCCTAATAGATCCAGGAATATTTGGGTCATCTCGGGGAGAGCTTGCCGGGCAGCTTCTTCAGTATTTTCTGCTTTCAGGAGTTCATCCAGTAGCTTCTGTGCTTGCAGGGTTTGAGCTTTCACTGCCTTATCAATTTTGTAAGTCATGTCAAGCAGTTTATCCCGCAATATGACCAGTTTTTGACCTTCTTCACCTTCCACCCTATCAATATGTTCACTCATTAATTGGAAAAAGGCGTAATCCAAACCACTGCGTGCCATACTCACCAAAGTTGCTAATTGAATCTCGCTTTCAGCCGCATTGATCAACAGGTCGAGTAGTGCTTGGCGGGAGAGTCCCTTTTTACTTGCTTCTTGGAGGTCATTGATCGCCTTTTGGGTTTCCTGGGATTGCTTCTGCACCTTTTGACCAAACTCTGAGTGTTCAAGCAGCTTTTGCTGGAGTGCTGCCAATTGCTTGGCACTGGTTTCATCGCCGCTCGCTGCTGAAGCATTAATTAATTGGGATAAAAGGATGAATAATTGATCATCGATCAATGCCTCACCTTGCTTTATGGCTTGTGGTATAGCTTCTTCACTCGTCATCGCTAAGCGTTGAATCAGATTCAAACGGTCTTGTTGGGCTTTCATCATCTCTGGTGTAATACCGTCAGCCTCGAGTATATGCTCGAAAAGACGTTGCTGTGTCAGCATGGTTTTGGGTTGAAAGAGGTAGGCTTTGCGTTTTTCCGGGGGAAGATCATCGACCACTTTTTTGATAAACGGGCCGATAATCTTTTCTTGTTCATTAACCGGAACACCTGCCTCAGGCGGAAAGAAGGTCAGGAGAAGTTCTTTTTCAGGATCATGATAGACAATAGGTGTTGGGAGTGGCCCTTGGTAACCACAATTTGAACAGACCACAAAATTATTTGTTCCTGAAAGCAATCTCTGTTTTGCCTCAGGATCAGTATTTAAATCAAACAAACGATTGAGTTCCACTACGACTGGTTGATGACACTGGGGACAGTTTGCAGTTGTTTTAGCCATTTTCACTCTTTCTTCAATAAATATTAAGTCTTTGGATTATACCATTGTCAATCTTCAGTGAAAGCTATCGCCATGTAAGAGTCCCATTAATATTGCTTAATTAGCCTTTTGCAATATTATTGAAGTGTTGTTAGATTAGATAGCATTCTTTTTACCGTAGGCAATAAGGAACAAATTGGTATCAAGCGTTGGATGGAAGTTTTGCACAGTCAGAGCATTTAGGGTTAAAATAACTTTAGTTATTAGATTCAGTATATAAATATTTGCCTATATACGAAGGTTATCATTGAAATCAGCATGGCAGTCAGCGTGTGATAATATTAGAAATGAAAATGATTGAGGAGTCACATATGCGTTGGCGTTACCTTACTTATATCGCGGTTATTCTTG
>Ga0255400_10047_pt1 | contig 13781 bp, 16 predicted proteins | sample ANMaggSeSYBR01G7_FD_182117 | JGI IMG/M metagenome (GOLD analysis project Ga0255400, IMG submission 182117) | Sediment cell enrichment communities from methane seep in Santa Monica Basin, California, United Staets - ANME aggregate JGI... | ecosystem: Environmental > Aquatic > Marine > Cold seeps >... | reverse complement strand
ACGAGGGATCTTAAGGACGAAATGGACTGATGGTTTCGAAGTAGTGAAAAATACCTCAAAACATAAAGGCGATGGGCACCGGCAGCGTCTTCGGGATAAATTTATGGAATCCGGTTTAAGCGGATTCCATGATTATGAAGTCATTGAACTGCTCCTGACTCTGGCAACCCCCAGAAAAGACTGCAAAGAAGCTGCAAAAGCCGTTTTGGAGAAATTTGAAACGCTCCAGGGAGCATTTGAGGCTTCAGTGAGTGATCTTTGCACAGTGACTGGCATCGGCCCGAAAAACGCGATGGGCATCAAGTTGATCCAATCAGTGGCTGACCGGTATCTGGAAAAAAAGGTACTTATGAAAGATCCGTTGAGCAACTCCAAGGCGTTGTTTGATTATCTTTATCTTTCAATGGGGTCCAAAGACCGTGAGCACTTTAAAGTCCTTTTTTTGGATGCGAAGAACCGGGTCATTGCTACTGAAACTCTTTTTACCGGCACCTTAACAGCCAGTTCAGTTTATCCGCGGGAGGTCGTACGGGCAGCTCTTGACCGGAGTGCCGCCGCCTTGATTTTTGCACACAATCATCCATCCGGTGATTCAGAACCGTCCCCGGCAGATTACGCAATTACCCGACAGCTGTTGTTTGCCTGCCAGACCGTGGGTATTACCGTTCACGAGCATATTGTAATAGGCAATAACCAGTATTTCAGCTTTGCGGATCAGGGGCATATTGCTCAGATGAATCGAGAGTACAAAAAAAAATCATAAAGGAATTTTTTGCCCATGGGAGATGATGAAAGCAAGTCTGAGCGCAAACCGGATTGTTTTGGTGTGATCAGCATTGTTTTTCCGATGCATGGCGATGGCCTGCGCCATTCTCCTGAAAGTTGTATGGTGTGCGTCTATAAAACAGAATGTCTTCGGACGGCAATAAGGAATCCGGACGGACTTCAGGTCCAGGAGGAACTCGTGGACCGGTCCTATGAATCCAAAAATATCAGTTTTCTGCAACGGTGGTCAAAAAGAAAGTATATTAGTAAAATTAAAAAGAAAAAAAGTGAATAAATAGCCCATGAAAGGAAGTTCTCATGCGTTCGATTAAGGAACTGGATGTTTCAGGTAAAAAAGTGCTGGTGCGGGTGGATTTTAATGTGCCCATGGACAAACATCAGAATATCACGGATGACACACGGATTCGCTCTGTTTTATCGACATTGCGCTATGTTCTGGATAATAACGGCACTTTGATTATTATGTCTCACATGGGGCGCCCAAAAGGAAAAGTCGTGCCGGAACTTAGCCTGACGCCGGTGGCAAAACGCCTGGGAAGACTGCTTCAGCAGAATATTGAAATGGCGCCGGACTGCATCGGGCCGGATGTAAAAAAAATGGTCAGCAAAATGAATACCGGCGATATCCTCCTGCTTGAGAACCTCCGGTTTTATCCGGGTGAACAGGCCAACGATGATGAACTGGCCCGTGAGCTTGCTTCTTTATGCGATATATACATTAATAACGCGTTTGCGGTTTCTCACCGTGAGCACGCGTCTGTTGCCGCTATCACAAAATTTGCTCCCCAATCTGCTGCCGGCTTTTTGCTGATTAAAGAACTGGATTATTTTCATTCGGCCATGGATAATCCCCGGCGTCCGCTGGTTGCGATTGTCGGCGGTGCAAAGGTTTCAAGTAAGCTGGGTGCCCTAAAAAATATGTTAGGCCGGGTGAACAAGTTTATTATCGGTGGCGCCATGGCCAATACATTCCTGAAAAGTCAGGGGTTTAATCTCGGCAAATCCATGGTGGAAGAAGACCTTGTTGAAGAAGCCGGTGCAATCATGAAGCGTGCCATTAGCGAGGGGATTAAGTTTTATTTACCCGTTGATGCGGTGGTGGCCAGCCATATTGATCCGGATGCAGAGTCAAAGATTGTTCCCATTCAAGAAGTACCGGAGGGCTGGATGGCCCTTGATATTGGACCGGCCTCATCCCGTCTGTTTGCAGAAGTTCTGCATGATGCCAAAACTATTGTCTGGAACGGTCCCATGGGAATTTTTGAAATGGATGCGTTCAGCCGGGGAACCGTTTCCATGGTTCACAGTGTTGCCAATTCCTATGCACTCACTATTGTCGGTGGCGGAGATACGGATGTCGCAGTCCATTCAACCGGGCAGAGTGACCGATTTTCTTATATTTCCACCGGTGGCGGCGCATTTCTATACCTGATGGAAGGCAAAACCCTGCCAGGGGTTGCGGCATTGAATAACTTAGAATAAATGACTTTTCTTAAGACGGTTTTTATAAAATATAAATTTCAGATCCTGCTGGCCGTTTGTGCGGTTCTGGCATGTGTTATTTTTCGACAACCGCTGATGGAGTTATATTTTATTTTAACCGACAGGGAAGGTATTAAGGATTTTATTGAGTCCAGCGGGGTAGCAGCACCGTTTGTATTTATGGGTTTTCAGGTGCTGCAGGTCATTTTTGCACCGGTTCCGGGAGAGTTCAGCGGTTTTGTGGGGGGGTATCTGTTTGGGGCCGGTTTGGGTTTTGTCTACTCAAGCATTGGTCTTGCGGCAGGTTCTGTTATTAATTTCTGGATTGGCCGGTTATTGGGATACCGGTTTGTCCGGCGGATGATCCCAAAGGCAAAACTGGAAAAATTTGACACATATATATCTCACCAGGGCGTCATCGTCCTATTGGCATTATTTATTTTCCCCGGTTTCCCAAAGGATTATCTCTGCTTGTTTCTCGGGATTACCTCACTGCCGTTTAAAATTTTTATTCTTCTGGCAGGATTCGGAAGGATGCCGGGGACGTTGATTCTCAGTCTGCAGGGAAAATTTTTATTTGCCCAAAATTACTGGGTGCTTGCATGCATCGGTTTATTCGGTTTGATAATTATTGGGCTGGCTATCCGATATCGAAAAGCTGTATATGCTTGGTTGGCGTCGATTAATGAAAGATAGTCAATTATATCAGTTGACTATTTGTTATATTAGTGCTAAACACATAAATGTCGTGGTCTGGGAGCTTTTTTGGAATTTTTTTGAATATGGGGGCTACAGTTGTACTGGAGAATCAGAGACGAATTAAGCCTGTCAGAACGTTTAAGGCGTTCGTATTATAAGCTTTTAAGGGATGAATTAAATCAATTCCTTCTGGATAAGGCATTGACATCTTCCTACCATAATTTTGTCGAGAGAGATTTACCATATCCGTTTGTTGAACGGCGGGAACTGAAACCCCGTGCCAGAATTCCCAAAAAAGAATATGAGGCACAGAATTCGTTTCTGGTCATTTTTCTTGAAGACAGCATCCCACCGGAACATAAAAAATATATCCGTTTTTTTGACTCCAACCGAGCGACAAAAACCAACCTGTTAAGATCCATAACCCTTCCCATGGATTCGGATTTTGACCGGACTCAGAAATATCTTGAGTCGGCTCGTTTTTTTGATGTTTTTGATGAACTGCTGCCGGTGGATTATGCACTTTTAATTCAGCGTGACCCCGCCAGGCAGATGACCAAAAACAGGTACGGCATATCGCATTTCCATGTTCGCATTGATTGGCCAATTACCGAAGCGGCAGAAGATATGGCACGTAATCTCCGGTATATCTCAAAAGATCTTTATGAAAAAGGCGATAAATATGCGGAAGATATTCAGAAAAAATTTTTTTGAATATTATTGTCTGCCGGAAATGGTCGGTGGGCGAAGGACGGCCGCAGTTGTTGCCGCCCAGTACTTGAGACGGATTCCCTGTATTTCAACGATTTATGTGGCAAGTTCCGAATCCCGGGCTCTGATTCGGTGTACCGAACGGGGAGTTTCAAAATCTGTCCTAATCAAGCTCAGTAGCAAAGAAATGGCTGAAATTGCTGAAGCAAATAATTTGACCCTGGCCATGTTAAAAAAACATTATATGGTAGAAAAAGAGGGGAAAAGTGGTGTTTTTATTTTCAAGGCCACTTATGCCCCGACCATTCATGCCCTGCCATCCGAGGGAGGGAAGTTACGGGAAGTCATTCCTGAGCCCTACTGGCTGACAGTCAAGCAACAGCAGATTTTGCCTAAAACGGGTGTGTGGGATTGGGCGCCTATCACACACAATCTTATTTATTCTTAGGATTATTAAAGCGTTTTAATCATGGCGGTTTCGTCGCAATCCGGGAATTTGACGCAGTGGATGCAGTCGGCCCAGATTTTTAAGGGAAGATCGGCTTTATCAATTTTCATAAAACCGAATTTTTCAAAAAATGAGGGTTTGTAGGTCAGTGTAAATAAAGATTTGATTTTATACTGCTTGGCCTCTTCAAAAGCATTTTCAACCAGCTGTTTGCCGATGGATTTTCCGGCAACATCTTCACGGACAGCCAGAGAGCGGATTTCTGCAAGATCTTCCCAGCAGAACTGGAGCGCACAGCATCCAATAATTTTTTTGGTGTTCTGAACTTCCGTAAATACTGAAAAATCTCGAACATGATCATATAATTTGCTCAACGGTCGGGCAAGCAATTCACCTTTATCCCCGTAATGCTTCAGCATGGCATGGATGCTTTTGATATCTTCTATGGTGGTATTTCTGATCATAGGGACTTCTTAGCTGTTATATCGTATTAAATCAAGGTTTTTATATATCAGTCATTGCTCGTTTTTTTGGGACTGTCTTTTGTTATTCTTTTATTTTGGCTGATTACCTTTGGTAAACAATGCCATCAAGCCTTCTGAATTATCCGCTTGATCCTCATGAATCTGTTTTCCGGTGTTCGGGTTGATTCTCATTTTTACCATATTGTCCGGCACATCGAAGTATTCAAATTCTTTGTCAGATAACGTATTTTTAAAAAATTCCATCCAGATGGGAAGTGCTGCCCGGGCACCGGTTTCCTTTGCTCCCAGTGTTGAGAAATTATCACATCCCACCCACACGCCGACGGCAATTGCGGGCGAGAACCCGACAAAAAGAGCATCTTTGTATTTGTTGGTGGTTCCGGTTTTGCCGGCAAGTTGCCGGTGGAGTGATTTCGCCTTTTTACCGGTTCCTTCTAAAACAACCCCTTCCAGCATATTGGCCATAATTGCGGCATTTTCCCGGGACATGGCAATCCGTTTTTCAATAGCCGGCTGCCAGATACTCTGCCCGCCGGAATCTAAAACATCGATAATGCCATGCGGATGAATATAAATGCCCTGGTTGGCAAAAACTGCATAAGCGGCAGTTAATTCGGTTAAGTTGGTTTCAGAAGTTCCCAGGGACAGGGACAGATAAGGTGATAGCCTGGATTGAATCCCAAGGTTTCTCGCAAAATCGACTACGCCGGATATTCCCAATTGGTCAATCAGACGGACAGCCGGGATATTTTTTGAGTGGGTAAGAGCTTTACGTAAAGTGATTTCACCCTGAAATGTTCTTGAAAAGTTTTCCGGCTGCCATGGTTTGGCCTTGGACGCACCTGGAAATGAAACCGGGGCATCTAAAATTAATGATGCCTGGTTAAATCCCTGTTCAATGGCGTGGGCAAATAAAATCGGTTTAAAAGCGGAACCCGGCTGCCGGCGTGCGGCAGTTGACCGGTTAAATGAGCTTTTGCGGTAATCAGTTCCCCCGGACATGGCCAGAATCCCCCCAGTCCGGATATCAATTGCAATAAGTGCTCCCTGGGGTTCAGTTTTTAACGTAGGATCGTTTTTTCTTCGTTTTTTCAGGCTGTTAATGCCAAGCATAATGGCCTGGTCAGAGGCGATTTGTAAGTCCGAAGAAAGGGTCGTATAGACAATCAGGCCGCCAGTGTATAGTCGTGTCGGTCCGATTTTATTTTCCAGAATTTTTTTTATGTAATCCACAAAATACGGGGCTGGCGAAGTGTTCCTTTTTTGTACTGCATTAAATGGTTTGTTAGTAGCATTTTTGTACTGCTCGTTCGTAATGACACCGGTGATCATCATTTGTTTTAGGACAATATTTCTTCTTATGACAGCCAGTTCCGGGTTGACAAGCGGTGAATAGGCAGACGGCGCTTTGGGCATGGCCGCGATCATGGCGCATTCTGCAAGATCCAGGTCTGCTACTGATTTTGCGAAAAAAATCCGGGCAGCAGATTCAACACCATAAGCTCCGCTGCCGAGATAAATCTGATTCAGATATCGTTCTAAAATTTCATCTTTTGTATACCTGCGTTCCAACTGGATTGCCAGGAGCGCTTCTTTAATTTTTCGCATTATGGTTTTTTGTGGTGAAAGAAAAAGCGTTTTGGAAAGCTGCTGGGTGATAGTGCTGGCTCCCTGAACGAATTTTCTCGCCAGGATATCGGCAATAATCGCCCGCGCGATTCCTTTGATGTCAATGCCGCTGTGTGTGTAAAATTGACGATCTTCGGCGGTAATTACAGCTTTTTGAAGATATTTGGGAATTTTTTCCAGGGGAACCGGGTCTCTTTTTTCCCTGTAAAGCTCGGCTATAAGTTTATTGTCAGCTGCGTAGATCCTTGTGATGGCTGACGGGCTTGATGTTTCAAGAGAACGAATTTGGGGGAGATCCCGGATCATGAACAAAAATATGCCGGCCATGCTCCCGCAGGCGACAGACGTAAAAAGAAGGAAAAAACCTGTGATGTAAAAGCGTTTGTTCATAAATTTGAATATGTTGTTTTGTCAGGCAACAGCCTTTATTTTTCTTGACAGTAAAACAGATTTGATGTTAACAAAACCTTAACTTTAAAGGCGCGTAGCTCAGCTGGCAGAGCGCTACCTCGACACGGTAGAAGTCATCAGTTCAAGTCTGATCGTGCCTACCAGAAAATACAAGGGGTTACAGCTTTCGCTGTAAGCCCTTTTTTATAATTGTGACCATTTTGTGACCGGCCTTTTTTTCTTTTTGAAGATATAATGATTAAGCTTTCGGCTGCAAGCGAATTGTTCAAAGGTTTAAAAATCCTTGACAAATAAAATAACTACCCTATAACTTTATATTTAATGTAGTAATAAAGACTAAAAAAAGGAGGAAATTATGGAGGAGGCAATCGGTTCTCAGAATCCTGAAATCCTACACGTTTTTTCTAATAAAGAAGTCGCTGAGATAAGTGGGTATCAAAGTGATCAAACTATTGATGAAATTACCAAACTTCAAAACTGGAAAGCTCGTTCACTTGAAGAGGTCGGGAGACTCGTGGTTAAGTAATTTTTTCAATGGCAACAAAAAATAATTTTTTCGTAAAAAAGGGGACTCACAGAGTTTCCTTTTTTTATTTGGGGTGTTGAATATGAGAGAACTTGAACTGAAAAATTTCTGCAATGATGATATCAAGAAAGAGCTTACTGAAAGATTTGGTTTTTCTGATGAGGCAAAAATTGACACACCCTTATTTAATATCTTTGCATTAATGGAAAAAGAAGGGTGCACTGATGTTATAGTTGAAGATAGATATATTGATAAAGAATATTTGGATGAGTTTTCACGCTACTATTCTACTGTCTTTAAAAATTATGAAAAGTGTTGTGTACGGTTACATTTCTTTAAGGATAATATAAGAAAGAATGTTTTTGGTTTTGATGATGATAATGTGAAATTATTTTTCGACCGGTCATTTACAGAACAGCTTCAGGATCAATACTTAGGATTTTGTGTTATTCGTCCGTTAGAAAGGAATCGTGTTTCGAGAACAGTAATTAAACCATATATAGAGAATGTTAACGAAGAATTTATATTATCTCAGTCTGAGGCAACAGTTAATCTTAATGGGACAAATTTAAAAGCACATGGAATGCCATTTTTACAGCAAGATGCACAGTCCGGCGTCTGCGCAAACGCGAGCCTTGTGATGCTTAGTCAATATATGCATGAAAAATATAAATACCAAACTTGTACAGCTCCAGAAGCGACAATCATGGCAAATGATTATTTTGGATTTCAAAGAGCGTTCCCCAACAAAGGACTTAGGATTGAACAAATAGTAGGAGTATTAATAAAACTTGGATATTCGCCAGTTGTTTATTCGGCCGGGAAAACGGACCCTGCTGAGCGAGAAAAACTTAAGAAAATTGTTTATTATTATTTAGAGTCTGAATTACCGGTAATTTTGATAATAAATATTGGTGGGATTATTTTGCATTCGTGTCTTATAATTGGTCATGATTATAAGGTCACTAGTAAAACAGTAATTAGTCATCCAAGAAGAACTTCGGATTTTATTCAACATTTCTACTTACAGGATGATCAACTAGGGCCATATTTAAAAATGCCTATTCGCTCGAGCGATGTTAAAACTAGTGGCTATTTATCAAATAATAATAACCAAAGCTTATTTAATCAATTCTATTCAACTCCCTATTCTTTTGAAAATGTTGTCGCTGCAATAGTCCCTATCCATAAAAAAATATATTTAATGGGAGAAGAGGTTGAAACTCATGTGGAAGCGCTTCTACGCCTTCAAAGCCCAACACTAAGAACGATGATGAGTTATATGGATAAAGATGATGCTGATAGCTTAGCTAAAGCAATAAACAATAATGAAATATCTATAAGGACATATTTTATTAAATCAAATGAATATAAAAACAGAATGGCAAACATCGAGAATGCTTCACCTTCATTAAAAAGAATATATTTAAATGCTGAGTTGCCAAATTATATTTGGATAACAGAAATATCAACTTTTTCGTTTGTTTCCTCCGCAAAAAGTGAAGACCATATGGTCTTTGGAGAAATAATATGTGATGCAACACTTATTCAAGGCGCTCCAATCTTTTTTAGACTCTTTCATATCCCCGGAGTTTTAGTTGATGCGAATCCCAACGTTCCTGGTGACATTAAAATTTTAAAGATTATTGATGACAAACAATACCAAGCCTATATTCGTTAAAATAAATAAATTTTCTACTAAGTCACACTATGTTAGGCGATGGCGACTCATATTTTTTATCGTTTACAAATAACTTTCTTTATAGATTGACGAATTTATTCAGAGGGGAAAGAAGGTCGCTGTTAAACTATTTGGGTTAAAACTGTTTTTTCAAACCTACAGGCCGCTTCTTGATTCACTGGTTTCATCAAGTGAGCATACACATTCAATGTCACGGTAGGGCTTGAGTGGCCCAATTGGGATTGAATGTATTTAATGTTCTCTCTCTGCTCAATCATAATGCTGGCATATGTATGCCTCAAATCATGGAAACGGATTCTTTCAACCTTTGCCCCTTCCAATGCCGGGAAAAAATGCCGAGTGGTCATGTTGTTATGGTTCATCGGTTGCCCGGATGCATTCGGGAAAATCAAATCTAATTTGCTCGGATTACAAGCCAGTTTCCAGCGTTTCAAGTCAGCCATCATGGATGGCCCTAAGTCAATTCGTCTGTTTGATGTTTTGGTTTTAACATCATACATTTTCTGATTGTTGAAAGTCCGTTGGATATGAATCTGATTATTTTTCCAGTCCACATCTGACCATTTAAGCCCCAACAGCTCTCCTTGTCTGGCCCCGCTCATGATTGCCAGCTTAAAAAGTGTTTTAAATTTTTGGCCTTCCACGGCTTCCAGAAATGAATTGATTTCTTCCGGTGACAGAATACGAATTACAGCTTCTTTTTCATTCCCTTGACTTCTTGGTCTTTCTGCGTCCCTGACCGGGTTATATCTGATATACCGATGCCTGACGGAATAGGCCATGATTTGTCCCAATGAAACAAGGACTTTTCTTAATGTTGATATATTCATTTCGTTTTTTTGGCGTTTCAAGATGAATTTTTCAACCCGGGCGGTATCGATTCGGTTGATCTTAAGGTTGTTCAAGTCCTGAAAATGATTTTTTGTATGCCCTTCATATACTGACCATGTTGAAGCCCGCAAATTCAGTTTTTTGTATTCAAGCCAATCTTCGGCAACATCTTTAAATAGCGGGATTTTTTTATTCGGGATATAATTCCCTTTTGATAACTGATCTTCAATTTCCCGTAATTTTTCTTTTGCCTTCTTTAATGTTGTACCTTCCGGCAATGCTTCACGGATTCGTTTCCCCTGATTGTCGTAATAGTCCAGAACATACCGGCCACGTCTCTTAGCTACCTTTGCCATAATGCCCCCTTTCGCATATTGCATCTTCAAAAATAAAAAAGCCCTGGCTGTTCTCAGGATTTAAGCAATCCCCCCGGATCTTACGAATACCGGGCAACCAAGGCTAAATTTGTTTAATTTGTTTTTCATGCTTAAATTTTGAGAAAGTAAATTAACTAAAAAGTATATTTTTTCTATTGTTTATATTTACATTTACTTACTTTTTAGTCAATCATTTTTTATTTACTTCTAAAGTATTTACTGGTAAATATTTCACCATGAAAAATGCAGTCCTATCATTCAAAGTCGAACCAGCTTTTAAAGAAGCCCTTGAACGATTAGCTAAAACTGAAAACCGTTCATTGAGTAATTATGTTCAAACCATCTTATTAAATCACCTGGCCGACAAGGGCATTGATCCATCCACGCCCACCAAAAAGAAAAAGAGTTGATGTCACTAAAGTTCAGTTTTGAATTCACCATCAAAATACCCATTCCATTCGAGAACACCCTACCCGCTGAAGTTGAAAAATATTATGATGAAGGTTTCTCCTTAATTGCAGCATGGCGTCGTTATCGCGGTCTATCACAAGTGGAAGTTGCTATACGCGCCGGAAAACCCTGGCCAACATATTCAAACAATGAACGCGGAATTCACAAGCCTTCAGAGCTAAATCTGCAAAAGATAGCGAATGCTTTGGAAATATGGGCTTCACAACTGATTGAATAAATCCACACCCCCCAAAAAGAAAAAGCCATAATTTGACACCACCACCATTTCCTGTTCTCCTTTCGCAGCCTCGTTAACAGTGCCTTGAGTAAGCACAAATGTTAACTGGGCATTTTTATTTCCACTCACTATCTTGCCGTCCCACACTCCAACCGCTTAAATGCAGCGGCCGGTATATCTTCCAAAATCTCTTGATTTAGTGAACTAAATACCCTTTCACGCATCCTAAGCCCAAGGCTATCAAGGCCGAACCGAAATCCCGACGAATCGGCTACCAAAAAACAAATTGACACCGCCACTATAACAAATATAAAATCAGCAACACACAAGGAAACCACAAATGAATCAAAACTCAAAGACATCGAATCAAGTCTCAGAAGAGCGAAGTTTGATCGATAGTCAAATACCGTCGGTGCTTACGGTGCTTAAGAACTTTTCGGATGGCATTCCAAGGAAACCAGTACAGCGTCCGGCTGACCTGCAACCGTTTATCCGTCTGAAAAACAGTCCAAACATATATCAATGAAAAAAGATAACAAAAGAATATCGACAGGACCTCGTAAAAAAGTTAATGACACCAAAGCTAAGTTTCAAATTCTCTTTCAAAATTACCTCACCATATAGAACTGATTTACCACCTGAAGTTGCTGAACTTTACGCTAAGGGCTCAACTTTAATCGCAGCTTGGCGCAAATATTACGGATTCACACCAAAAGAAGTGGCAAAGCGCGCCGGTATACTGCGTGGAACATACCACAATCAAGAAAGTGGAATGCACAAGCCACGGGAACAAAACTTGAAAAAAATTGCTGCTGCCTTGGGAGTGACATTTTCACAGCTGATTGATTAAACATACCCTACAAAGCAAAAAATCATAATTCACCATCCAGAGACTTTAAAAATTTTATGAAAAAAATATTTGAAAGAACAATCTTTCTATTTGGTAATTTTTTCTTAGTGGGTTTGATTCTTTATGGTCATTATTCAATATTAGCTCAGATACATTCCGACAAATCGCTAATCTTGATATTCCATCCGTTCGCTTGCGGCTTTATTTTTTCAGGCATAAATTCTTTTACTAATGAAGATGAAGAAAAAGGAATTTTATCACACTTTTTTGTGGGTGTTCTTTTTGCATTTTTCCAAATACTTTTTATGGCGAATGAATCCCCTTCAATCATTTCTGCCACATTATTGGGCCCTCTCTTTCTAATAAGGGCATTCAATAAATCTAAGCCCATCGGGAAAAGTAGATTCTTAGAGTTGTAAAGTTATATTTAATTTTCAAAGAACGAAACGACCAATCACATTATACGTACCTTAATCGTTAAAATTTCAAACTGATATTGCCACATAGGAACATGTCAGACTATCCCCTGTGGTTTGTCATGTGTCCGAAATGGGAACAATGAACAATGCGGTGCGGTACATCGCCTGACTTCTGCTGCGTTAAAACACATACATTCCTTGCAGTGCTCTATTATTGCTTTCCTGGCAGTCAGTTTTACATCCTTAGTTTTGCCGTTTCCGTCTGCCCGGATTTTGTGCCTTACCGCCATAGTCTCACCTTGTTATAAAAATTATTCATGTAAATTTCATCTTACCTCCCCTAAGCTGAATTTAAGGAGTCTCTTTTAGGGGTCCCAGTATATTCCTATAGAGAACGGACGTGTTTGATAATCGGATATACATACGTCAGGTTGCGTGAGGCGGAACCATTAGGGGGCCTGGGGGTGGGGGTCGGCCTCCTCCTGAGCACCTGCTCACTATGTTTCTGTTCATCCTTACTTGATACACTCACTCATCCTTACTTGATACACATTTACAATCAATCAATCTGTTGTAACCTACTGTAATCACCTGCGTATAATAAGCTGAACAACGTTTAGTTGACATATGATTTCTTACTAGCCGTTGTTGTATTATCAGCTAGTTATACACCATAATGTGCCTCATATTTTATCAAGCCTACTCATCCTCTGAAAGTGTCTCATGCTTTACCACTTCAGCATCCTGCACATCCGGGTCGGGCAAAGCCTTCTGGTTCTGAGCGTCTATCGCTCGGAGCTTGTCCTCAATGCTTAGAACATTGACATTAACATCGCTTGATTGCTTGTAATCAGGGCAACTGGCAGAAAGACACAAGTTGACGATCTTTGGGTTAAATAATCCCATCATGCCCATCTCCACCCAATTATTATGGATTTTGTCGCGCGCCTGCGATATTGTTGTGGAAAATTCAGAGCGCTTCCCATAACTTCTAATTATTCCAGCATCACAATTTAAATAAACGGCCAATCCCTCCATGGTATACGGAACTGGTTGCGAGTGAGTTTGTTGGTCCCCTCTTTTATCAATAACTTTAATATCTCTCCCAGCGTCACAGACAGCAAAATACTCGCTTATTTTGGCTTTCAGTTCCTCTTGCGTTGTAAATTTCAAAGGCCTGCCTAGTTTCATTGTCATCCCCTTTATAATAGATTTTTCCCCGCATCAGGCATTCCTGGAGGAATGATCATTCGTTTATCTTTGGACAAGCGCCATTTAGAGACCTCTTGAGGTGTAACTTTTTCTCCGGAAATGACAATTCCCAAACGCTTTGCCGCATCAAAATCTCCGTCGGCGCATCCAACTAGAAAACCATGGCTAAACCCACGCCTAAATGCCCGTTCACACATTTTTTGAATTCTTCGTTCTTCTAATGTCATGATTTTACTCCTTTTATTGTTTGAATATTTTCTCCACCACACATGCTGGAAGTTGTGCTACCAGTCTGTCGCCTTCCTCCGATATGGCTGCAACTTGTTCATCAGTCATACCCTTGCTGTTGTCTGCCATAGTGATGAGTTCTGATAAGCGGTTTGATAAGTCGATTCAGTTTTTCCGTCTATTTCTCATCTGTTCAAGTAATGACATTTGCTTTCCTCATAAATAGTGACACAAGTGACACGTCTTCTCAGATGGATATATATATAGATTTTGTGTGTATACTCCGCCTGCTTCCGT
>Ga0255400_10045_pt1 | contig 13968 bp, 14 predicted proteins | sample ANMaggSeSYBR01G7_FD_182117 | JGI IMG/M metagenome (GOLD analysis project Ga0255400, IMG submission 182117) | Sediment cell enrichment communities from methane seep in Santa Monica Basin, California, United Staets - ANME aggregate JGI... | ecosystem: Environmental > Aquatic > Marine > Cold seeps >... | reverse complement strand
TGCAAGGATTGCGGATTCCGGCTTTGGACTCAGCTTTGATGCTTTTTTGCAGGGAATAGATGCTGCAGCATAGCTGTAATCATAAAAGCCAACAGCCTTTTTCTATGTTTTCCAACCTTCCTCTTCAACCCCTTGGATGAAACTCCTCATGTAACTTCTTTAAGTGATCTCTTGCAACATGGGTATATATCTGTGTCGTCGAAATATCCACATGCCCCAGCATCAATTGCACAGCCCTTAAGTCTGCGCCACCTTCCAGCAAATGGCTGGCAAAGGAATGCCGGAATGAATGCGGGGTAATTGTTTTACCGATTCCGGCCTGCATGGTATATTTCTTTAGCAGTTTCCAAAAACCCTGACGCGTCATAGGTTTTCCGGCCCTGGCAACAAATAGAAATTTGCTCACATGATTTTTTAACAGAGTAAAGCGTGCATGGTTCAGATATTCACTTATTTTTTCTTTGGCTTCGCTGCCAATGGGAACAACGCGTTCCTTGGACCCTTTTCCAAAAGTCCGGACAAAACCCATCTCAAGATTTATATCCTGAAGTTTAACATTAATCAGTTCGCTGACCCTTAAGCCGGCTGCATATAGCAACTCGATCATCGCGGCATCTCTTATACCTCTTGGTTTGCTAATGTCAGGAGTATTCAGAATCATTATAATTTCTTCTATGGAAAGAACATCCGGAAGTTTAATCCCGGTTTTAGGCAGGTCAACAATTCTTGTAGGATCTTTTTTTAAAACTTTTTCCTGAATCAAAAATTTAAAAAACCCCCTGAGAGTCACCAGGTGGCGGGCACGGGAACGGGCAGACAACCCTTCGTCTCTTAAGTAAATAAGATATTTTAAAATAACAGTGGTGTCGGTTTTTTCAACCAGATTAATTCTGCATGATTTTATAAATGTGATAAATCGTTTAAGGTCACCTGAATAAGAGTCAATGCTGGCATCTGCTAATCCTTTTTCCACTATCAGATAATTGATGTACTGGTCGATCTGGTCATGTATCTCGTTCATATGGTTAAGGTATAAAGATTACGGGTAACCGTCAAATTAAAAATTATCCATAGTGAACCTTCACCACTGTATCGAAAAATAATATATTGATTATATAAAACCTTATGATTAGATATTTGGAAGAGAATTATTTGCCTTGTCTTTGTTTTTGTTTTTGTGTAAATTTTTTAAAAAGAAATAACTTATCCTAGTATAATGCAATTACGATGATACAGAGGACATATGAGTCACGTAATCTCCATTGCCGCCCCCGCAAAAAAGACCGGAAAAACCTCAACAGCAATCAATCTTGCCGCATCATTTGCCATTTCAGAAAAAAAAACGTTACTTATTGATTGCGATCCCCACCAGGGCGCTGGATATGGTACCAGCATACTGACATATCCAGCACGATCTTCCGGTTTTTATTCTGTTATAACAGACAGGTCCGGTATCAAAGAAGAAATTTTGTCCAGCGCATTAGATTTTCTTAAAGTTCTCCCATCAGGGGCTGATTTTTCAAAGGCTGATTTTTTATTTGGCGACACGGATGGTGACTTTTCTAAACTGCGTGAAAAGGTCCAGGCAATTAAAGATGATTTTGATTATATTGTCCTTGATTCTCCCTCGGGTATGCCGAATTTGTTAAAAAGTATTGTGATGGCAACAGATTGGGTCGTGATCCCGTTGAATGCGGATATTGAATCTCCAAAAGAACTTCTGTCTCCGTTTTCAGAAATAAGAACGCTGCTTCAGCTTATAATAACTTCAGGTGATCAATTTCAGGTGTTTCCTAAAATCATCGGTATCCTATTAAACAAATGTGAAAAGATTGAAAATGTGTCAGAAAAACTTTCAAACCAGGTTTTTGATAACATCAATGAATATATTTTATCCGCGCGTATCCCATACAGCCGTGACATATCCCAAGGACTTGCACTTGGAAGGCCGGCCGCTTTTCAAAATATCGGGTCAGATGCAACTTTTGCCTACATGGATCTGGCCGAGGAATTAATCGATAAAATTAATCGTATGCAGCAAAATTAAAATTTTAAATTTTAGCAGGACGTCTCAATTGAAATTAATCGAACAAAATGCTTTAAAAACAGTTGAGCAAAAGCTGCTTGACTTAATTGTTGTCAACTTAAACTGGCAAGCACTCAGAAAAGCGATCAAAAGCCAATTCAGCATTAAAGTTTTAAAAGATATCACTGTTGATCGCGGCAATATCTTAATACTGGACAATGAGATTGTTTATCAACTTCATCTGGGTCCTGAAACCGGTGTATCTGTATTGATGGACCGGTCTGGTGAACTTATTGAAATTTCTTTTTCTGAAAGTATGAACGAGATCAGGGAAAAGTTATCAAAACCAGATGAAGAAATTTTAGAAGAGCAGGCAGCTTTGGAAGATACATCTGCCCTGACATCAGAAATTGCTGCCATGATATCTCAAATTAATGAAACCGATCAGGGGGAAATTTCAAAGACTGAGGGCTGACTTTTCTTCAACCTTATACTGACCCCAGAACATGTTGGTCCAGAATAAAACAGGTAAACTCGCCTGAAAAAACAACTTCATCATTTCGATTGACGGTAACGGAAACAAGATGCTTCTTTCCTTTTTTTGACGCGATTTTTGCTTCTGCTACAACAATTTCTCCTGCTTTTACCGGCTTTAAAAATTTTACATCTGCACTGCCTAAAACCACATTCGGATCATTTACCGCCACCATTGCCGCATAATCTGCAAGACCGAATATAAACCCACCGTGAACCAGGCCTTGTTTGTCGACTGCCATTGAATCATCAGTTTTTAACTCAATACAGCTAAAATCCTGTTCAACGCTGATTGGGGTCCCGCATAGTTTTTGATTGATTTTTTGGTGTGTGATTATATTCATAGTCAATAACCTGATTTAATCTTATATTAATTAGTAAAATTTTATTTCTGATATAATTGTATTATTTTTTAATTTGTTCAGTTATCAGAATATAATCTGCGTGTCCAGTTAATGATAAAAATCTTGCATTCAGAAATGGAGTGCTTTATTTTATGACCACCTGGTCATTTTATGTAAATGATAACAACATTTGAATTAAGTAATGGCAGAAAAATGGAACTAATGATCACTGACAATCAGTTAACCGACATCAGGGAAAAAGTTTTAAATAATTTACGGCTGGATGCAGCTGATGCTATGAAGCTGTATACAAGCAATGATATTATCGGCATTGGACATCTGGCCGATTTTATTCGTAGGAAAAGACATGGTAAAAAAGCTTTTTTCGTATATAACCAGCATCTCAATTACACCAATGTCTGTATCAACCATTGCCGTTTTTGTGCATATTCACGAAGCAAAGGGCAATCAGAATCTTTCACACTGACGATTGATGATGTTCGTAAAAAATTATCAGACAGAATAGAAGAACCCATTACTGAAATCCATATGGTTGGCGGGATTAACCCGGAACTGCCGTTTAATTATTATCTGGATTTACTCAGAACAATCAAAGAAATCCGTCCCAACGTGACCATCAAGGCGTTTACAGCTGTTGAAATTGATCATCTATCTCGTATTTCCGGATTGTCTCTGGAAGATACAATCCATACTTTAAAATCAGCAGGCCTGGAAATGTTACCTGGCGGCGGCGCAGAAGTTTTGAGTGCCCGGATACGGGATAAATTATTTCCTCGGAAAATCGGTCATGAACGCTGGCTGAAAGTTATTAACAAAATTCATTCAGCTGGCCTGACTTCCAATGCGACCATGCTGTACGGACATATTGAAACCCTTGAAGAACGTGTAAAACATTTTATACGTCTCCGTTCACTGCAGGATCAAACCAGCGGCTTTACAGCCTTTATCCCTCTGGCTTTTCATTCTCAAAATACGCCAATGTCCGATATCCCATCAACAACCGCTTTTGATGATTTAAAAAATATCGCCATTGCCCGTTTGATGCTGGATAATTTTGATCATATCAAAGCCTACTGGGTAATGATCGGAGAAAAGCTGGCTCAGACAGCATTGTCATTTGGTGCAGATGATTTGGATGGCACTATTCTCGAGGAGAAAATAACCCACATGGCCGGCGCCACATCATCAAAAGGCCTGACCCGCCAAAAAATTCGTGGAATGATTCAGGCTTCCGGATGGGAGCCTGTGGAAAGGGATTCCTTTTATAATGAGATTAGAACGGTTTGAATATCATGACAGACATTGAAAGTATAAAAGAAAAAGTATCTGATAATCAGCGGCTGGATGCTGATGACGCAATGGTTTTATTTGATCAGGCAGAGCTGTTGCAGCTTGCGGACCTTGCAGGACAACGCAGAAGAGATCTTCATCCTGAACCTGTTGTCACATTTGTATCTGACCGGAATATTAACTATACCAACGTATGCGCATCAGGTTGCAAGTTTTGTGCTTTTTTCCGGCCTCCCGGGCACCCTGAGGGCTATGTGATTAAAAACTCTGATTTAGACAAAAAGATTGAAGAAACGATTGCACTTGGCGGTACCCAGATTCTTTTGCAGGGAGGTATGCACCCGGACCTTGATTTGAATTATTACATTCATCTTTTACAGCACATAAAAAATAAATTTAAAATTCATATTCACGGATTTTCACCAACAGAGATTGCTTTTCTGGCTGACCTGTCATCGATATCCATTGAACAAGTTCTTAGCACTTTAATTGAAGCAGGCCTGGATTCAATTCCCGGTGGCGGTGCAGAAATTCTTGTGGATGAAATACGTAACAAAATTTCACCTAATAAATGTTCTGCAGGTAAATGGCTGGATGTTATGAAACAAGCCCATTTATTGGGTTTAAAAACGACTGCGACGATGATGTTCGGTCATATTGAAGAAAATAAACATATTATCGAACATTTTTTAAAGCTTAGAAAGCTTCAGGATGAAACCGGGGGATTTACAGCTTTTATTCCCTGGACCTTTCAACCGGACAACACCAAAATAGATGTCAGGCCGTCAACAGCAGTTGAATATTTACGGGTTCTGGCAATTTCCAGGCTGGTTCTTGATAATATTCCGAATATTCAGGTGTCCTGGGTGACTCAGGGAGCTAAGATCGCACAATTAGGCCTTGCATTCGGGGCCAATGATTTCGGCAGCACGATGATTGAAGAAAATGTGGTTGCCGCCGCCGGTGTAAATTTTCGTCTTCCCCGGTCGGAAATTATTCGCCTGATTGAAAATGCCGGTTACAAGTCATTGCAACGAGATTGTTTTTATAATGTCATTGAATAATCCAGAAAAGCCTGATTCTGCACCTGTTTCTGTCATCCACAGGGCCGGATGGGTTCTAATTGATCCTTATAATATTATTGATAACGGGTTTGTAAAAACTGAATTCGGGAAAATTGTTGATGTCGGGCAGGGCAGGGTAGCCGGGGGCAGCGAACAAATTATAGATCATGGAACCGGCTTGTTGATGCCGTGTCTGGTAAATGCCCATACCCACCTTGAATTGTCTGCATTAAAAAATAAAACAAATACCGATTCCGGTTTTATTTCATGGGTCCAGTCCGTCATAGAGAAAAGAGAAGAAGCAGGAGAAGAAAAACTTCTTACCGGAATTTATGATGGTATCAAAGAACTGACTGCTACCGGATCATTGATTGCCGGCGAAATAGCCAGCCTGGGGTTAACCCGTCAGCCTTTTTTAGATTCTATACTATCCGGTGTATGGTTCCAAGAATACCTTGGCGTCGATTTGGGAACTTCTTTAGAATGTGAAACAATCCGTTCAGGTAAAATAATTTCTGTTGCCGGACATGCCCCTCATACGACTTCTTCTGATTTTCTTTCTAAACTTAAAGCGGCTGCAGACAAATCATGCTTACCGTTTAGCCTGCATCTGGCTGAATCAAAAGAGGAAGTTGAATTTTTAACCACGGGAAAAGGGCAATGGGCAGATTTTCTTGATCAGCGAAAAGTGGACACTTCAGCAATTCATTTAACAGGTGCCGGGCCGGTGAAGTATGCGGATCAAATGGGGCTTTTAGATGAAAATACGCTGGCAGTTCACCTTGTGTTTGCCGAAAAAAATGATATTCGGCTTTTAGCCGATAGAAATATAAATGCCTGCCTTTGTCCCAGAAGTAATTATATGCTGCACCGGCAGCTGCCGGATGTACCTATGATGGTCAAATCCGGCCTGAAGTTATGTCTTGGCACGGACAGTTTGGCAAGTAATGACTCATTGAGCATATTTGATGAAATGAAGTTTTTATCAAGGTCTTTTTCAAATATTTCACCAGCAGATATTATATCCATGGCAACTGTCAACGGGGCTTTGGCGCTGGGATTAAAAAAATCTCAAGGCCGGCTGACGCCCGGAAGAATGGCTAAAATGATTTTTCTGCCTGTCAAGGCAAGCAGTCCGGATCAAGTCCTTGAATCAGTCGTTTCTGAAAATTTTTCAGGAAAAATACATATTGTATAAACAAAGTCTGGATTTAACATATGAACACCAATCATCTTTTTTCCGATGATATTAATCAGAAATTAAGAATCGGTCGTATCAGTTACATCAATGTGGATCCGGTGTATTATCTATTTGATCATGAACCGATGCCAGACGGTTTTCAGATTATCAGCAGCCCTCCGGCGGTACTTAACACGATGCTGTCAATCGAAGAACTGGATATCAGTTCTGTTTCCACATCAGCATTTGCCAGGCATTCAGATCAGTGGATGCTGCTGCCTGACCTGTCCATTGCCTGTTTTGGTAAAGTGCTGAGCGTGCTTTTAGTAAGTAATCAGTCGTTTGAAGGATTACAAAGCCAGTCTGTTCTGCTGACAGATGAATCAGCGACTGCCGTCGATCTGGTCAAACTGATTTTTGCTTTAAAAGGGATTTCTCCGGTATTTAAAAAAGGAAAAGTGAAATCACCTGAGGATTTAACTGATCCTGTCGGAGCCGGGCTGGTCATCGGAGATGCCGCCTTAAAACACAAATGGGAAGACCATTTTGAACACGTGTGGGATCTTTGTGAAATATGGAATCAAATGACCGGTCTGCCCTTTGTGTTTGGAGTATGGGCGGTCAGAAAATCTTATGCAAGTAAATACCCGGAAAGGGTTTCAAGAGTCCTTGAAATATTAAAAAAATCGAAAAGAGACGGGCTGCGCAATATATCGTATATCGCCCGAGAATCTGCTGGTAAGATCGGTATTGATCCTGATCTGTCAGCAAGATATTTTAACAGTATGTATTACAATATGAGCACGCCGGAGCTAAAATGCCTGAATGTGTTTTTTGACGGATTGTATTCTGAAAAGATTCTCAATGAAAAACCGGAGCTTAATTTTTTTAATCAGTGATGATCACAAAGAGAGGAATGAAATTTTATCTAATTTTTTAGAGCGACAAAAAATTACGATGAGTAAAAACACTATATTTTGTGCCCACCTAATTTTTCCTGTTGTAACGAATCGCTATTGCTATATGCACAAGTGATGAGGGATTTGGCAGTGCACCTTGTGCAAGGATGGTGTATCTGATATAATGTGCCTTCTATGCAAAAAAAGATAGAGAAAAAATGACAATATTGTATACTATGAATTTAACATTTCTAAATTATAAAAATATGGCAAATAATTGTGAGAACGTATGAACTTCTGTAAAGACACCCTAAACGTTATCTGCGACTTGCACGGACAGGGCATCGAAAAGGTCGCAGCCATTATAAGACACTCTGCACGAAATTATGACGATGATTCAAGGATGGAACCTTTCATGTGTTTAACGGATGAAGGAAAATCATTTTGTTCGGCGTTTGGTGAGGGGCTTCCAGATAATAGGGCTTTGAGGCTGTATTCGAGCCATATTGGTCGGTGCATCGAAACAGCTTATCTGGTTGATAAAGGTTATTCAAAAAATGGCGGTAAAACAGATGATACAATCGTGGTAAGTGAATTGTCCCCGTTCTACGTTCTTGATTTTATGAAAACGATCGAGATTATAAAAGAACATGACCTAATGACATTTATCCGTAATTGGATTGATGGGAAATTTGATGAATCGATCCTGATGAGTGCAGAAGCCTCAGTAAGGCAAATGATTACGTTTATAACGGACCAGCTGAATACATCAGATAATGGAGCTCTATATATTTGTGTTTCTCACGACTGGAATATTTACTTGTTGAAAGAACTCGGGCTAAACCTTCCACATGAAGAATATGGTAAAATTGATTACCTTGAAGGAATTGTGATCTATGAAAATAATGGAGAGTTTTATATCACAAATCATCAAATGAAACAGGCAATGACCTACCCCCAGTTTTGGCCCACTTTCTAAGTTAGGGTTTGATTTAACGATACCTTACCAGTCTTACACCGAATGAGTTGCTCGACTTTGTCTAGTTTCATCACTAGTGCAAAGATTTTCAAGAATGCACCTTGTCGATAAAACCGATCAGTATTCTTCATCTCGATAGACCACAATAGCTGGGTTAAAATTTTTTGTCGATTTTTTGGCAAAGATCGGTTTCTATTGCATTCTTCAGTGGAGGATTGGGTTTTACAGCATTCCGGGCCATATGTGCTATTACGTCATATGAGCATTTCAATTTCAATGTCTAATTCCGTGGCTATTGCTTTTAATGTATCGATAGTAGGATTTCGTTTGCCGTTTTCAATTTGAGAGAGATAAGCAGAGCTTATTCCCACTTTTTTAGCAAGTTCATTCATTTTGATTTGCTTATGTTCTCTCCATGCTCGAATAGGGCTGATGCCGTCCAAAATGGCAAAGGTGATTTCGCCGGGAACTGTAATTTCTGTTCCCTCTCTAATGGCACTTAAATGATTTTCTATATCCCTAACGTCTTCAGCATTTTCTAATGCCTCATAAAGTCTTTGATATTCGCTAAAGGGAATAACCGCCCATTCAGGCTTTCCATCTTTTTCTATAATTTGAGCTTTCATTTGTATATCTCTCCTCGTGTTTTCACATTAATGACGTGAATAATGAGTTCGTCGTCATTAACTGTATAAACAATCCTCCAGTCACCCACCCGAAGCCTATAGCCCGGATGGTTTGTTAATTTTTTCACATTCCGCATCCCGTGAGGATTATTTGCTAATTCTTTAATCTTTTTGGCGATCTTTAAAGCTAAATTCCGTGGCATCCTGCGGAGTGTTTTGTCCGCCTTTTTGCTAAAAAATATTTTATACATATAAAAATATTAGCGATCAGTTAATACAAAAGCAAGGATTATATTAGCTGATAGTTACTTTATTATGACCAGATTTGGCCATAATAATTTGTTAAGGACCCGAAGCCTAATTGGACAAAAAGTTGCCAAAACGACAGTATTCCTGAAAAAATTAGAGGCGAGCACTATAAGATTAGCGTTTTATCTATCGTTGCTTAACAGGAATCCACGGATTAACACAAAAGTTGCCATTCCGGCAGATGCCGAAATTTAAATTAATTACTTGCAATGATAGATAAAATGATAGACTGAACCAGCTTTTCAAATTCTATGGGTATTGTATAGCTGACGGTGGCTTGATTTTGAAGTGAGAATGCTTTTTGAATGTAAATTTGGATGGCGACTGAATAGATATCTCTTTATTTGATTGCGTTTTTTCATAAAAACTAACAAATCTGTTTGCGTTTTGAGTTTCTCTCTTTAAAAAATATGAGTATGGGCGTACTTATCCTGTATCGCTTATTAAGCGATTTCTATTCCGGCTTTTTTAATGGAACGATCGCTGATGCTGTTTACGATGAATTGTAATTTTTAGACAGCCTTTGGATGGTTCTCATTTTTCCTTTTTTGCACTCCGGACAGAAGGTAATATCTTCTCCTGTCAACCGGAAAAGCATTTCAATGACGGTTTCTTTCTTTTTTTCCGGCCACTCATCATCAGAATCAGCCAATTTTCTTATGAGTGGGATTGCCTCCCCTTTATTTTTGTTGGCTAAGAATCCAAAATACCGTATTTTCATAAATCCGCTGGGGAGTACATGCAGCAAAAAACGCCGGATAAACTCACCGGCAGTCACAGTCATTGTTTTTAATTCATTATTATTCGCGCGATCCTTGTATGTAAAAACAACTTTTCCATTATCAATGGACTGAATTCGATTGTTTGATATGGCAATACGGTGTGTATACCGACCGAGATATTCAAGCACCTGCTCCGGTCCGGCAAACGGACGTTTGGCATATGCGATCCATTTGGCTTTAAAAACGGATTGAATCAGAAGATCAAATGTTTCCCGGGATTCGTACCGTGCAATAATGTTGGGGAAACTCAGTTCATTTTTTTGGTAGGCGATTTTTAAAAGGGCAAGATATCGTTTTTTAAACTCTTTAGCCAAAGATTCAATCCTGAACAGGAACGATTCATTGGCAGGTATCCATTGGTCTTTGGTAAATGAAAGTGCACCTCCCGGAATCAAACAATGCAGATGAAAATGATCCATCAATGTTTGTGACCAGATATGCAAAACCAGAATAAATCCGAGCTGACCTTCAAGATGCCATTGCGGATCTTTGGCAAATGATTGGAGAGTCTGATTCACTGCCGTAAATAAAATGCCGAGGGTGACCTTCTTATTACACAATACAATCGGGTTCAGATCGTGCGGCAGGGTAAATACCATGTGAAAATATCCGCAGGGTAGTAGTTCTGCTTTCCGATCGTTAAGCCACTTTTCTTTGGCCAGTGTCTGGCATTTGGGGCAATGCCTGTCCCGGCAGGAGTTATACGAAATGCGTTCAAATCCGCAATCACTGCATTGCTCGACATGCCCGCCGAGTTCGACAAATTTCTATATGCCGCATTACCTTGAGCTTTTCATTGGGTAGTTTATTGTTTCGGCGAAATTGTTCACCGTAAAGACGGAATATATCAGCTACTTCAAATTTTTGATTATTGTTTTTCATCATCGCCCCCCTTTTCTTCGAAAAGATAATCCAGAGGGCTTTTGAATTGAGTAATGCGTGCCGGCAGGAGATGAAGATAAATGATGGTGCTTTTTAAGGAATTATGTCCCAGGAGTCGTTTAATAGTATAAATATCGGTGCCGTGGGACAGCAGGTGCGTTGCAAATGAATGTCTTAAGCAATGAATTCCCCGGCCTCTGGTAATGCCGGCTTTTTTTTTGATTTGTGAAAAGCCTGAGAAGCTGATGTCGGGCTCATATGTTTTTTTCGGTTGTATCCGGGAAACAACCATTCTCCGGGTTTATATTTACACCAGTAAGCCCGGAGTTCCGGAAGCAGAGCTTGGGAAAGAACTGTGTAGCGGTCTTTTTTTCCTTTACCCTGTTCAACCCGGATCATCATTCTGGAAGGGTCGCTTTCGATATGTTCCGGCCTCAGAGAAATGACTTCACTAAGCCGAAGCCCAGCGCTGTATGTCGTTTTGAGCAGGACTCTGTGCTTCAGGTTGGTTGTTACCTCAAACAATCGCTCGACTTCTTCCTCACTCAGAATGCTCGGGAGTTTCTTAATTCTCGGCCTTGGCGGAATTGTAAATTGGGTGTCATCCCATTTGAGAACGTTTTTGAAAAAACAGGCCAGACCACAAAGGATGTTGTTGACCGATCCCCATGCAAGTTTTTTTTCTTCGATAAGGTAAAGAATGTACTTTTGGATTTGTTCGTTTGAAAGAGAATCTGGTGGTTGCTTGTAAAACTTGGCCAACCCTTTGACCGCGAGAAGATAATTTTTTCTGGTGTGCCGGGAAAAACGATGAAGCGTCATGTGGTTAAGAAATTGTTTTCTTAGATCACTGCTCATTACATACATCCTTAAAAAGATAATAAGAAATGGACTTCCGTCCGTTCAGGAGGTATTGTAATCGATAATTGTTTAATCGGGAATATTTTTAATCGTGGGCTATTTAACTAAGACGAACGCCGCGCATCATTCCGCGTAGCGGTTCAGTTCTCGATAACTTTACGTACTATTGTCTGTTTTCAAAACATACAATATCATGGGGTGCCTAATTCATTCTGAATCTATTTTTTTACGGGATCATTAATCGTTTTCCTCACAGGCAAACAGACTTTTAGCGCTTTTGGGCAAAATACCCTTTGCCCTTGCTTTGTTAAAAAGGGTTTCAATGGCTGTTTCACCCTCATTGCTAATATCTAATGAAAAGTCATTGACGTACAAATTGATGTGCCGGGTAACAACATCATCAGATAATTCCTGAGCATGTGATTTGACATAATCATTTGTACGAGATGGATTAAGATGGGCAAATTCTATGCTATTGCATATCAGTGATTGAACCTTGCAGATAATTTCCTGTGAAATATCCCTGCGCATAGCAATGCATCCTAAGGGAATAGGCAGCCCGGTCTCAGCCTCCCACCACTCTCCCAAATCAACCAGGCACTCCAGGCCATATTCCGGGTACGTAAACCGCCCTTCATGAATAATGACGCCACCATCAAATTCTCCGGAAGATACAGCCGGCATGATTTGATCAAACGTCATGGGAGTAACGTTCGGTACGTTGTCCAGAAAAAGAGATAAAAGCAGATTTGCTGTAGTCCATAATCCGGGCACTGCGATGTTGCCCGATTTCAAATCGCTTATGTCTGCACCTTTACGTGCCACAACAAGAGGCCCGCAACCACGACCTAAGGCAGCACCGCTCCGGAGCAGTCCATAGGTTTCCATTAGATGGCCAATGGCTGTAAAAGAAAGTTTTGATATATCAACAATACCTTTTTTTGCCTCCTGGTTGAGGTGCTCCACATCATTTAATAGAATGTCGAAAGACAGGTCCCCAAGATCTATTTTCTCATGGGCAAGTGCGTAGAAGATGTAGGTATCATTCGGACAGGTGGAATAGGCAAGAGATAATTTTTTTTTCATAATTGATGGCGTCGTAAAAAGTTCCATCTACTGCGTTGTAGCGATTTTTCAGGCACTCAAGATACGACTTGTATAATTTCGAGCCTGAAAACTCACTACGCCTTGTATATGAAACTTTTAACTTAGCCATCCTCCTACTATTTAGGAATTATCATAATTACTAATTTAACAGTTTAACTTATCAGTATTAACATGCTGAATAAATTGATAAACTGCAGTGCATGCGTTTTGAAAGGCAAGATCTAAATTCCAGGAATCCGTATCCCGCTTACCGACAAAATTACTGGCTGAACGAATTTCAATAAATGGAATATTATAGAAAGTTGCAATGTGGGCAGCGGCAGCGCCTTCCATTTGTTCCATGCACGGATTAAATTCTTTAAATAAAGCATTCGCCCGGTCATCAGTCGTGGTAATTGTTGAGACGGTTATAAACACCCCTTTTACTACCTGAAATTTTGAGGCTGTCCTGTCTGAATGTAGAATCTGATACGCTTGATAGATTAAATTTTCATGAATCTGATAGCGGTTTTGAAATTTACCGGATTGGTTATTTTGCATTTCAGGCTTGTCCAATAAGGCAAAGGGCAATTCATCGGGTATGTATGAGTCAAAAGGGGATTCAAGGCCTGAATGAATATCAATTTCTTGTGTAGCAATTGCAATATCACCAATCATTAATCCGGATTGTCTGAACGCCCCGGCACAGCCTGTCTGAACAATCAGTTGCGGTCGGTCGGATTCTATCATCGCAGTCAATGCCTGTGACGTATTGACTATACCCGGTCCGGAAGCAAGCAATTTTACATTAACATTACCCAGGGTGCCGGATATAATTTTTCGGTTGCCGATACTTGACTGTTTAGGATGGGAAATCTTTTGAACCAACCCGGCCAGTTCGCCATCCACAGCTGCAATGATCAGAACAAATGGTACTTTTCTTGACGAGGTTAAATCTTTTTTTAAAATATCTGATTTGACAATTCCCGTACAAATCATTTCTGTAATTTCAGATATCAATACCTGGGACATTTCGTCTGAAGCATTATAAATACCAAGGCCTGAATCCAGGTGTCTGATGGTAT
>Ga0255400_10044_pt1 | contig 13978 bp, 15 predicted proteins | sample ANMaggSeSYBR01G7_FD_182117 | JGI IMG/M metagenome (GOLD analysis project Ga0255400, IMG submission 182117) | Sediment cell enrichment communities from methane seep in Santa Monica Basin, California, United Staets - ANME aggregate JGI... | ecosystem: Environmental > Aquatic > Marine > Cold seeps >... | reverse complement strand
CAACACCATCCAAAAACATTCAGGTATTGTTGTTTTTGCGGGTGTAGGTGAACGCAGCCGCGAGGGTAATGAACTCTGGCTGGATCTTCAATCTCAAAACATGGATAAATCCACAGTGCTTGTTTTTGGCCAGATGAACGAACCACCAGGCGCACGTTTACGACTGCCTTTTACCGCTCTCACCATGGCAGAATATTTTCGCGACCAGGAACAACGTCCTGTGTTAATATTTATCGATAATATCTTCCGCTATATTCAAGCGGGTGCTGAAGTCTCTGCACTGCTTGGCCGTCTACCCAGCGAAATGGGATACCAACCCACCCTAGATTCAGAAATGGGCACACTGCAAGAACGCATCACAAGCACAAGCCGCGGCAGTGTGACCTCCATTCAAGCTGTCTATGTCCCAGCAGACGATATCACTGACCCCGCGGTAGCCGCCACGTTTTCGCATCTGGACGCCAACACCGTATTGTCCAGGCGCCTGGTAAGTCTTGGGATCTATCCAGCTATTGACCCACTGCAATCCAGCTCTACGCTATTAACCCCTGAAATTGTCGGGCATGATCATTTTCAAATTGCAACGCAAGTTAAGGCGACAATAGCGCGTTATGTGGAATTGCAGGATCTAATTGCCATACTGGGCATGGAGGAATTAAGCGAGACCGACCAACGCACTGTTATCAGAGCACGCCGCATTCAAAGATTCATGACCCAACCCTTCTTCTCAGCTGAACCCTATACAGGCAACAAAGGTGTTTTTGTCTCCCTTGAAGATACTCTGCATGGATTCAAAGAAATCCTTGAAGGCAAATATGACAATATCCCGGAACAAGCTTTTTACATGGTCGGCACAATTCAAGATGCTCTGCTTAAGACTCAGCAAATTGCCGCCCTAAATGGAGAACCTAATGTCTGATAAGCTCCTCAGCTTGAAGATCCTCAGCCCTGATCGCATCATCCTGAATGCAGATAATATAACTTCGATCAATGTCCGTCTTGAAGATGGTGATTTGATTGGCATACGCCCAGGTCATACGCCAATGATAGCTCTAACATCGTCCGGAAAACTAGCTTATAAAAAACAAAACGCTGACCACAACATAACAATTACTGCTGGAATTCTTAGCGTTGAGAAAAATTTGGTTAGAATATTAACAACAGGTGCAGCCGAGATAATTGAACAAGAAAAAAACACCACATCCACCGACCTGCCCTTTGACAGCAAGCTAAACACATACGTTGAAACATTACCAAATGAGTGAAATGGAACAAGAAAAAGATTTGAAGCACTTGAATATACAAACCTCAGTCAGTTTGAGCAGCAGGGACCTCAGAGCTTCATCGCTGGGATGGGATCTAGCCTTGCCAATCGTTGCGGGACCAGTCATTGGCTATTTCATCGATAGTCATTATCTAACCGGGCATACTTTTACACTCAGTCTATTGGGGTTGGGGATCATTATCGGTACGTATAATCTGATCAAATTCATCGAATCGGATTACTGGCTGGGTCGTGCACAAGAACTAATGAACAAGGAGCTGAACAATGAACCTGATCCATAGTATTTTTTGGTTCACGGTCGGTATTCTGACCGAAGTGCTCCTTGCGTTAAGCCTGAAGTGGAGTGTGGATTTCATTCAACCATCTGAATATCGAAAATCTCGTTTGATCGTGGTCGGCGGTGCGTTTTTACGCTGGATCTTTATAGGACTCATCCTCCTAATCGCAATGTCACAACATATCTACCTCGCCTTACTTTGTTTATTAGGCTTAAACCTGGCAAAATTCACTTTTGTGATTTGGATATCACGCCAAACAGCTATGCGCCCTAAACAGGTTGGTAAAGGATAATTTATGGATATAGCAACCCACCCAATCGTGTTTTATATGTTTGGCCTGCCAATTAAGGATACAGTCGTGATGACCTGGATCATGATGGGTATCATTATCCTAATTATGCTCCTAATTCGGAAGTTCAAACCTGGCTTGCTTGAGATCCTCTTGGAATTTATCTCAGGTCTTGTCCGCGATGTTCTTTATGAAGACAATCTAAATCCCTACTTACCTCTAATAGGGAGCTTATTCATATTTATTCTCTTTGCTAATATTCTATCCGTCGTCCCCGCATTAAAATCGCCCACATCTGACATCAACACCACCCTTGCACTGGCACTGGTTGTCTTCTTCGCAGTGCATTGTTTTGGTATCCGCAAAAAAGGCCTCTGGGGATATATCAAAACATTCTCTTCACCAATCTACCTGTTTCCACTTGAAATTGTCGGCCAGCTGAGCAGAACATTATCCCTGACAATCCGCCTTTTCGGTAATATTGTTAGCGGCGATCTGATCGTAGCGATCGTCTTCTCACTCATCCCAGTTATTGCCCCAATCCCGCTCATTGCATTGAGTTTAATAACGGGCATATTACAGGCTTATATTTTCACAATATTGGCTTCTCTCTATATCGCCTCTGCAGTTGAGATCAATATAGAAGAAGCACAGATCAAAGAAGCTAAAAAACTACAAAGAATGACTTCATAGAAAGGATATTTCAATGTCAAATCTTGATCCAAACACATTAATAACCGTGATCACCATTTTAGTTGCAGGTATTGGTATCGTCATCGGATGTATTATTCCCGCTCTGATGGAGGGTCGTGCAGCAGCAAAAGCTATCGATGGTATTGCCAGACAGCCAGATGCTGCTAATCAAATCAGGACAACTCTTATCATTGCAATGGCATTACTTGAAACCACCGCTATCTACGTCTTGCTAGTTGTGCTTGTGCTTCTTTTCGCCAACCCCCTCCTCGACCGCTTCTTTTAGGAGTTAATAAATGCTTGATTTTGATTGGATTACCATACTTTGGGAAATCGCAAATTTTCTAATTATCACTGTTTCCCTATATTTTCTTGTCTTTAAACCGATTGTTAAGCGCTCTGATGCCCGTGCCGCTGAGAAAAGGCACCTCATGGAAGAAACCACTAAAGACAGGCAAGCAGCTGCAAATGAATTAGCAAAGATTGAAACGCGCTTAAAAAAACTCGACGCCGAGATCCAGAAGATCACCTCCAAGGCTTACGAGCAAACTAAATTAAAACAAACCGAGCTCTTGGAAGCAACTCATGAAGAAGCTAGCCATATCCTTCAAGAAGCGCTTACCGAAGCTCGCAAGCAGCAGCAATATGAAATGGAACAACATCAAACCGAATTCGTCGAATTAATCCTTCGGATCAGCAGCCAAGCTCTTAAACATGTTACCCCTGATGAGGTCAATTCTGCATTGATTGAAGAATTAAATGCTGAGATCTGGGATATGGGTAAAACAGATATGCGGCAGGTCCAGGCGATTCGGGATTCCCTCACCGAAAGAACCCCAACAGTTAAAGTAGCTTCCGCCGTGCCGCTCACAGCTGATCAGCAGCGCAATTTGGTACGCACCTTCAGTGCCCTTGCTGACAGGGATGTAAATATTGAACTGGAAACCGACCCTGAATTAATTGCAGGGATAAAAGTTAGGATCGGGGATCTAATTGTTGAAAACTCCCTTACTTCCCAATTGCTTGATATAAAAGAAGAAATTAACACTTCTCTGGAAGACTTTTACGGTAATAATGACTGAATCTTTGTCCTCATCTGAAACGAATATGCTTAAATCATTCCGCCAGGACTTGAATGCAATGAGCACTCCACAAGAATCGAAAGATGATTTTGTACAGAATGTGCGCGAATCTTTAGAAAAAGAGCAGGAATCGGCGCATCCCAAACCGAATTATGCTCGCCTAATTAAAGAAATAGATCAAAAAAGTAGATACATTAAACAAAATGTCCATTTCCAGGGTGTTGGCACCGTCCAGCACATCGGTAATGGTGTAGCCACCCTCTCTGGTCTACCTGCTGTCCAGCTTGAGGAAATTGTAACTTTCCCTACAGGTGTTCAAGGTATGGTTCTAAACCTGGACCGCATGCATGTTGATCTGATCTTATTAGGCCATGATGAAGGCATTCGCGGCGGAGATCTTGCCCTGGCAACTGGGAAACGCTTGAGCATACCTGTAGGTCTGCACTATCTGGGGCGGGTGATTGATCCCCTGGGAAAACCTCTTGATGAACTTGGCGCGATCACACCGACAGAATTCAGACATCTTGAAAAAATAGCGCCGAATATCATCGATAGAGCACCCGTCAATGAACCGCTTTATACTGGCACAAAGATACTTGACGCACTCATTCCATTAGGGCGAGGGCAAAGGGAATTAATCCTCGGAGATCGCCAAACAGGTAAAACCACACTTGCCTTGGACACTATCCTGAATCAAAAAGATTCAGCTGTCAAATGCATTTACGTAGCAATCGCCCAGAAAAAAACATCTGTTATTTCTGCCATTGAGATAATACGTGCTGGCGGTGTCTTATCCCAAACAAGCATCATAATTTCTAGTCCAGACGACCCCCCTGCACTACGATACCTGGCACCTTATGCAGGCGTGACCTTGGCAGAATTCTTACTGGATCAAGGTCAAGATGTTCTTATTGTCTATGACGACCTAAGCAAACATGCCGATGCCTATCGGGAATTAAGCCTCCTGTTACGTAGACCCCCTGGACGTGAAGCATACCCTGGCGATATTTTCTATCTGCACTCGCGACTTCTTGAACGTGCCTGCAAATTAAATTCATCACACGGTGGCGGTTCAATTACAGCCTTACCAATTGCGACAACCCAGCAGGGTAATATCTCCGCATATATACCAACAAATCTCATTTCAATCACAGACGGTCAAATTGTCCTTGATACGAATCTCTTCAATAAGGGAATAAAACCAGCTATTGATATTGGTCGTTCAGTATCCCGTGTCGGCGGTTCAGCTCAAGAACCTGCTATGAAATCTCTGATAGGCGATCTAAGGCTGCAGCTCTCACAATACGAAGAGGTTGCACGTTTTGCCCGTTTTGGTACCGAAGTAAATGAAGCCACACAGCGTCAAATCGATCGCGGTATACGCTTGGTTAACCTCCTTGGTCAAGCACCGCATAATCCTCTATCATTCTCAGATCAGATAATTCTCTTTTATGCACTCACTAAAGGATTTATTGATAAGATCAAGATTGAGAACGTCTCCCAATTCGAAAATGCACTTACAGAATATACGCATCAACATGCTAACCAACTCATCGATAGTATTCAGCGTTATCGAGAGCTCAACGATCAAACAATTGAATTATTAGAAAAAACACTTAATACATTTATGGAATTATGGTTAGCGCAAAAGCGAGGTGCCACATGAAAATGCTCATGGCAGTTGTCCCTAAAAATACCGCAGATCTAGTGTTAAATGCATTAATCAATGCCGGTCACACTGCCACATATGCAGAGACACGTGGCGGCATGTTGCGTCAAAGCCAATTATCATTGTTTATCGTAGCTCATGATAAGGACCTCGATATGATATTGGATATTATCAAAATAAACTGCAGGTCACAAGTTTCTTTGACCAATAAGGAAAATGAACATGACCGCATCTTAGGCACACAACCTGTTACGGCTGATCTAGGTGGAGCAGTTACTTTCGTTTGGAATATTGACCAGATAGAGATTTATTAAGAATCATGTCCAAATTAAGCGAAAGAGCAGAGAGCAGGCTTGAAAACCTTAAAGTTATTGAACCGCTTTTAGGTGCATTGCGCACCTTATCGTTAAGTACATGGCAGATGGCACTAAAACGCAAAGACCTGGTCCGTCAAAATAAATATAATTACTACCAGATCTTATTGCCTGTGCTTAAAGCCTTACCCAAAAATACAACGTACTATTCTCAATCTGAGAAGAAAAGTTCTGCAGCTCAGCTATTAGTCATCTTAGGCAGCGAAAGAGGTATATGCGGCCATTACAATAAGCAGTTGGCCACTCTGGCCAATGAATGGGCTCAACAACAGATACAAAACTTTAAAATTTTGTCATTTGGCGCTCGCGTCCAGCAGGCTCTCAAGCAAACGAAGGTCGCCTACAAGCATCAGGGCTCTCTCAGCAAAGGAGAGTTCCCACAGTATCAGCAAGCTTATCAATTAGTCCTTCGGTGGACACACGACTATAAGAGATCAATTCTGGACAGCGTACATATTTTATCTTTTAGAAAGAATGAAAAAGGTGCCTACAAACCCGATGTCACTACACTCTTGCCAATGAGCAGATTGGAAGAAGGCATTGATTTTTCTAAAGAATATTGGCCACCCACCCTCATCCAAGGTGATCCCATTCAAATCTTTGAACAAGCCATTCAACACTTAACCAGTATCGAGTTTTTTGATTTGATCCTCGACTCAATAGCAGCAGAGAACGCTATCAGATATAGTTTGCTGGAAGAAGCAAAAGAAAATACACAAGAGCTTATTGACTCACTGTTTATGACAATACAAGTCGAAAAAAGACAAGCTATTACGCAGCAAATGCAAGAATTGGCAGTTGGTGCAGGGTTGACGAGTACTGAATAAAGAAATTATCGAAATTAATTTATGGAGAAATATCTGTGAGCAGAAAAAAATACACTGTTGGGTTAGATTTCGGCACGAAATCAGCAAGAGCCGTTTTGGTCGATTTGGCAAATGGAAAAGTGCGCGCTTCCTCAGTTTATAAATTCAAGCATGGGGTCATCACAGAAAAACTGCCCCAATCTGGTGTTCCTTTAAACCCCGACTGGGCGTTGCAAGATCCAAACGACTATCTCGTAGCTTTAAAGCGTATTGTTAAGAAAATACTAAGAGATAGCGGTGTAAATCCAACACAAATTATTGCTGTCGGTGTAGATTTCACCTCCTCCACAATTGTCCCTGCATTGAATGACGGTACACCTCTTTGCACCTTAGATGAGTACAAAAATAATCCGCACGCTTGGGTAAAATTATGGAAACACCACGCAGCACAAAAAGAAGCCACTCAGATCATCGAGACCGCTTTCAGTCGTTTTGAAAATTTTCTCGACCATTATGGCGGAAAAATAAACGCCGAATGGTTCTTCCCAAAGATTCTCCAAGTACTAAATGAGTCAACTCACCTATACCACACAGTGGATCGTTTCATTGAAGCAGGTGATTGGGTCGTTTGGAAGCTTACCGGCAAAGAAACACGCAATTTAACTGCTGCTGGATATAAAGCGCTGTGGTCAAAAAACGAAGGTTATCCCTCTGATGATTTTTTCAAAGCATTAAATCCTTCTCTAGAAAAGATTGTACAAGAAAAAATGCTGCAAGAAGTTACCCCAATAGGTCAGAAAGTTGGCGAAATAACCGAACAGGCCGCGCGCTGGACCGGACTTAATCCCGGTACAGCCGTTGCCACAGCCATGGTCAATGCACATGCAGCCATGCCAGCTTCAACTGTAGTTTCACCAGGTAAGATGGTGATCATCATGGATACCAGCAATGTCCACTTGATCCTCTCGAAAAAGGAATACCGAATTCCAGGAATATGCGGTATGGTCGAAGATGGGATAGTACCTGGCTATTATGGTTTTGAAGCTGGTCAAGCATGCATGGGAGATCATTTTGCCTGGTTCATTAAAAATTGCATCCCTTCATCTTACGAAAAAGAAGCTCGGAAAAGAGGCCTTGACATTTATAAACTCTTGGAAGAAAAGGCAGCCAAACTCCAACCTGGCGAAACAGGTATGGTCGCACTCGATTGGTGGAATGGCAACCGCAGCATCCTAGTTGATGGAGATCTCTCCGGAATGATGTTAGGACTTAATTTAGCAACCAAACCAGAAGAGATTTTTCGAACCTTGCTTGAAGCGACTGCCTTTGGAACGCGGAAGATCATAGAAGCCTTCATCGCCAGCGGTGTTCCCATCAATGAGATCATCGCCACGGGCAGCATGCCCCATCAAAATCAACTGCTGATGCAAATCTTTGCAAATGTCACCAATATGGAAATAAAAGTTGCAGATTGCGAATATACTTCAGCACTCGGCTCAGCAATGTATGCAGCTGTTGCGGCTGGTAAGCAACTTGGTGGTTACGCAAATATCCAAGAAGCCGCTCAAGCAATGGCACATCTAAAGGAGAAAAGCTATCTACCTGAAACCCCAGCAAAGAAAGTCTATGACAGAATTTATACAGAATATACGCTTCTGCATGATTATTTTGGCTATGCTCACAATGATGTCATGAAGCGATTAAAATCAATTCGAACAGACATCTTTGCTAAAAGACAATCCCAAAGATATTAATATAACTTCAATTAAAACATCCTGAAAGTTCTCAGGATGTTTTTTTTGTGAACATAAGCTTAAGAAAATATTAAACCATAAATTAGTTTATTAACTTTTACACTTGATGATATAATGTAGCCACTATACTCTTTCAGATTGGAGGAAAACAATTATGGCTAGTGTAACGTATAAACATGTATGGAAAAAATTTGGTGACGTCATCGCGCTTCAAGACCTGGACATCAATATTGAGGATAAAGAATTCCTCGTATTGGTTGGTCCTTCTGGCTGCGGAAAAACAACCGCTCTGCGCTGCCTTGCAGGTTTGGAAGAAGTAACCGAAGGCCAAGTCTTCATTGAGAATCAGGTTGTAAATGATGTCGCCCCCAAAGACCGTGACATTGCGATGGTGTTCCAAAGCTACGCTTTGTACCCCCACATGTCCGTCTTTGATAACATGGCATTTGGCTTGAAGCTCCGTAAAGTTCCAAAAGCCGAAATCGAAAGTCGTGTTGTAAAAGCAGCTACAATCCTCGGTATCGAGACTCTTCTAAAGCGTAAACCAAGGGAACTCTCTGGTGGTCAGCGTCAGCGTGTTGCAGTTGGACGTGCTATCGTTCGCGAACCGAAAGTTTTCCTCTTTGATGAACCGCTATCAAACCTTGATGCCAAGCTCCGTGTACAAACCCGTGCTGAAATCAGCAAGCTGCACATTCAGCTGCAGACGACCTTCGTCTACGTCACCCACGACCAAATAGAAGCCATGACCATGGCAACCCGTATCGCTGTGCTCAATAAAGGTGTTCTCCAGCAGTTGGACACTCCACAGAACCTCTACGATTCCCCTCAAAATCTCTTCGTTGCAGGCTTCATCGGCTCACCTTCCATGAACTTCTTTGATGGTCACCTTCGCAAAGATGGCAATTCCTTATTTGTCGATCTTGGCTCATTCTCTGTCAAGGTCCCCAAAGCCAGGAAAGCAACTTATATGGATTATGTGGACAAAGAGATTATCTTTGGTATCCGTCCCGAAGATATCCACAATCCTCAATTCCTACCACCTTCGATCACCCCTGAAAAGGTTGATGTTAAGGTCGATGTGACCGAATTAATGGGTAACGAGATCTTCCTTTACCTGCTCAGTGGGGATAATACATTTATTGCCCGCGTTGATCCTCGAACACATGTGAAGATGGGTGATCAAATCCAGGTAGCCTTCAATATGGACAATTTCCATATCTTTGATCCTGCTGCAAACCGAGAAAACCCCATAGCAGTCCGATAGTATTAAATACACACAAGATAAAACCAGCAGCAATGAGCTGCTGGTTTTTTTGTGCTTTAGTGCTGCTCTATTGTTCTTTTCTTCATTAGGAGAAACGCTAATAGAAGCCCAACCAGCAAGCAAAAAAGACCAATAAAAATAAAAGCGTCCTGCCAGAAACGAAGGGGAAAGAGCCTTATAAGAGTATCTGAATAATAAAATAACCAGGTATCACCCTTGAAAAAAAGCAAATGGAACCAATTGAATAACTGGTTGAAACTGATCAAGACAAATAGCAGCATCATGATCACCAATCCAACAGATGCCCACCCACCCCGCTTGTAACCAGTTCTAAGGTTCTCACGCCAACCGGCGAAATACATCACAATGCCTGAGATTAATAAAAAGGCGCTGACTCCCAACCAAACCCTGATCATCAATTGCACCAATACCTTCACGTCTACCATATGGGAAAGCTCACGTGCATTATAGATTGCTGTTCCATCGTCAAATTTAAGCTCTGCAAGAAAAGAAATATCCTCAGAATTTATAAGATACTCAATCGATGGGCTTGCCCAAAGCAACCGATCCTCACTGGTGAATCCAAAAGTGTCTTCCGGGAATCCGAGCATGCGGTATTCAATCATTGGATAAACTGGCGTGATCAACATTCTGATAGCGGTCATTAGAAGCCAAATAGGTACAAGAATAGTGATCAGCCAACTCAAGGTTTTTTTTATGAAATTTTTCATTCTAAAGACTCCACTTCGTCCGAAAAGACAAAATCCAGCACAATTCGATTGGTGATCCACTCAATAGGTGCAAGATCATCGGTGAAAACCTGTGCAATTTCAAGTTCCACTGCCCTGCCGGTGATTGTAAGATGCATAGCTTCCACTAAAAGGGATGGCGTATCCTCATGCATCAATATCTCTAAATTCTGATTGAAATCTTGCCATGAAGCCTCAGATGCTGCTGATGCAAAGATGACCGAATTGAACGATTCAGGTATATCCATAACAAATACTGCATGGAAAACCTGACCAATGGTTGTACCCAAAGCATTGACCAAATCACGATCATTCGGACCCCGCCCAACGTTAATAACCATTACACCTTGTTCGCTAAGATGCTGACGAACGATGTTGAAAAATTCCACAGTCGTCATATGCCAGGGGATATACGGCGGCTTGTAAGCATCAATACTGATAATGTCATATTCATAATCACTATGAGCTAGACCCCAACGGCCATCTTCAGCAATCGCATTGAGAGATGGCAAGCGCATACCAAAATACTCATAACCAATCTTTATGATTTCAGGATCAATCTCAAATCCGTCTATGGGCACATTCGGATAAACAATTGCTGCTTGACGAGCAGTCGTCCCTGCAGCCAGTCCCACCATCGCGATACGTTCAACCTCTGAACGTGGATGTGGAGCTGTATTAAAATAAGGTGCAACCAGCACTTGTGACCAAGGACCATAGTAATTTAATTTCTGTGGATGATAGATAGAATGCATGCCTTGCCCCTCATTCAACCGCAGGAAACGGTATTCACCGCTCTGCAGCACTTGAATATAATTATATGCGGATTCCGTTTCGTAAATGAGTCCTTCCGTCACTTTGTCCGTCCCCTTCATCCCAAAATAAGACAGCAGAATTATTACAATCGGCATCCACGAATATGGTGCAATACCGCGCCACCCCACCTGCTGCCATAAACCGATTAAGGCAATCATAAGCATAATGCCGCTAAAAATCAGAAATGTCCAGTAGGTACCGACTAGCGGGATCAACACCAAAACAGATAGGAAGGTACCGATAAAAGAACCTAAAGTTGAAATTGCAGAGATCGTACCAGCTACTCCGCCAGCGGTCCGGGTGTCTTTTAAGGCTAATTTAAGGGCAAATGGCGAAGTTGTACCCAATAAGGTAACTGGAATAATGAATAAAACCAAAACAGCTGTAAAAGACCCAAAGAGAATCGGCATCTGAAGCTGATCAAAAGCATCTGCTGAGAGTCGCAAAACAGGTCTCGCTAACAGTGGTACAAGCCCAACAGTGAATCCAGCCCACACCAGAATTTTATAAAAGGTTTTTTCTGAGGGCGAGCGATCCGCACACTTTCCACCAAGCCAATAACCAAGCGTCAAGTAAATTAAGATCAATCCTATAATGCACGCCCAAACTATATTGCTCGTCCCAAACACGTTTCCTAATAAGCGAGATGCAGCAAACTCTACTGCTAGTGTAGTCATACCAGAGAAAAAAACAGTGACGAAAAGATAGGTTTGTTTTGATCGCATTTACAATTCCATAAGCTTGGTGATCTTGAATAAAAATAATACTATTTCTTCATTATTATAATGTTCTTTTTAATATGCACCGTGAAAGGGGCTCTGGCTTACTATTCCATTCGTACAATGTGACATCACTAATGCAGGATCACCTAATAATATTAAAAAATACTCCCTGCTCGGGAGTATTTCAAGCTGGGGGTGAAGGATTTGAACCCTCATAAACAGATTCAGAGTCTGCTGTCCTGCCGTTAGACGAACCCCCATCCACTTAACACGCACAATTTTACCAAAACATAACCTATTCGTCTAGGGCAGCGTAATCATAAACGCTTAGCATCAAGCGAGAAGGAAGATTAAGGACATTCTAGAACGAATTGCCAATCATGTATCTATTAACTTTAATAATAACCTGTTTCGAGATATATAAGAGATTCCTCTTTGAATTTGGTTTAACGCGCAAGGAAACATCAGCTCTTCCCAAATTCAAAGGGCAGGTCTGCGTTAGCAGAAAATGAACTAGCTCTCTTCTATTCGATTGGGTTATTAAACAATTACGCTCCGAATTAATTACCGCTTCATCTAGTTTCACTGCGCATGGTTATGCTTTCTATTAACCCAATACCTAACAACAACGAAAATAGCGAGCTCCCGCCGTAACTGATGAAAGGTAAGGTTAGTCCAGTAACAGGGACAAGGTTAAGATTAACCCCCACATTAACCACAGTTTGGAAAGCAAATAAGATCCCAAATCCATAAGCAATTAACGAACCATAAGCATCCGCTGCTGTCTGCGCCACTCGGAAACAGCGAAATATCACAAAGATCAAAAGAAGCATAACGATTGTGGTTCCCACAAAACCAAACTCCGCAGCTAACACTGAAAAGATAAAATCACTATGCCGAATTTTTAAGAACCGAAGTTGAACCTGTGTGCTCTGTGCGTAACCCTGTCCTAAAAATCCTCCTGAACCAATGCTGATCAATGCCTGATCAACATTATAAGTATCGCCATATCTGGCTTCGGGGTCAGGGAAGAAAAAAGTGGTAATCCGAGCACGTTGGTAATCTGCCAAGTAAGGGAATCCGAGAAGCGCTGAAATAATAATAAAAATGACGATAATACTGGAAAAAATGATGATAAACTTTGTCTTTAATCCACTGATCCACAGCATAGCAAACCAAATCACGAGGATCACTATAGATGTGCTCAGGTTTGGCTGAAGTAAAATCCATATCACAATTCCCCCTGTAATCGCTAAACTTTTTAAGATAACGCCAACGTGCCCGATCTTATCTATATTCTTCGAGAAATATTTTGCTAAAGCTAGGATAATCACAATCTTCGCCAGCTCAGCTGGTTGGATGAGAATCTGACCCACCTCTAGCCATCGAGCAGCACCAAAACGAGCCTGAGCAGTGATGAAAATGAAGATGAGAAACACAAGCGTTACAATATATAAGGGTGTCGTTAGCGTAAGCCAATAATGATAATCAAAAGCTGAAGTGATTAATAAAACTGCCAGGCCAATAATTAAGAAAATCGTTTGCCGCTGAGGATGGTCAACTAATTCAATATTGCCCGCGATGGCAGAACTGATCAGTGCCACCCCAAAAATGGACAGCATCAAGACCGTTCCGAAAAGCCACAGATCGAATTTACGCCAAATATCCTTCCTCATCACTAAGATTCACCTTACTCCGCGTTTCCTTGGAGCCCGAAGCGGGATGATGGCAATGAGCGTCTGCTCTCGGCCTTCTTGATTGATGTTGATCTCCACTGCATCAGTATCTATTGATACATACTTTGAAATCACCGCAATAAGTTCATCTTTCAGTGAATCAAGCGCAGACGAAGTCAGATCCATACGGTCGTGGACCAGAACGAGTTTAAGACGTTCTTTAGCTGTCGTAGCACTCTTTTTCTCTCGTAACAATAAACGTTCAAAAATGGTGCTCATCCTAGCTCCTTCCTGGCCTGATTAGCCTGCTGAGTCGACGAAAGAAATCCGATTTACCATCAAGATTCATCCAAGGTACTTCTTCGCCGATCAGTCTTTGACTGATATTTTCAAATGCCTTTCCAGCCAGACTGTTATGATTCAACACAACTGGCTGACCGTGATTGGTGCTCACAAGAACGCTTTCATCTTCCGGAACAATGCCGATCAGTTCAACCGCCAAGAGCTCCAGAACATCC
>Ga0255400_10041_pt1 | contig 14259 bp, 15 predicted proteins | sample ANMaggSeSYBR01G7_FD_182117 | JGI IMG/M metagenome (GOLD analysis project Ga0255400, IMG submission 182117) | Sediment cell enrichment communities from methane seep in Santa Monica Basin, California, United Staets - ANME aggregate JGI... | ecosystem: Environmental > Aquatic > Marine > Cold seeps >... | reverse complement strand
CAAATATGATGAAGCATTTGAAATACTAAAAAAATCTGGAAAATCTCAAACTTCATATGGAAGTGATTTTGGAGGAACAGATGAAACAATAATATCTGAAAAATTCAATAAACCTCTTGCTATAACTCATTATCCTTCCAATATTAAAGCATTCTACATGCAGCCAGATCAAGATAACCCTGACAAAATTCTTTGTATGGATATACTAGCACCAGAAGGGTATGGAGAAATTATTGGAGGCAGCCAAAGAATACATGATCTTGATCTACTTTTAAAAAAAATCAATGAACATAAATTATCAAAAGAGGTTTTTAAATGGTATCTTGATCTCAGAAGGTATGGCTCTGTACCACATTCTGGCTTTGGACTTGGTATTGAAAGAACTGTTGCATGGATCTGCCATTTACCTCATATTAGAGAGACGATCCCCTTCCCAAGAATGCTTTACAATTTATATCCATAAGAATGGAAATTAAGATTTAAACATATAAATGGTTCACTGATATTAAAAATTACTTTTTATCAAATATCTTCATCCATGAGTCAACTTCCTTCTCAGATATTTCAATATTTATTCTTTTCTTTAATTTCTCTTTTTTCCCATTTATATGATACACTCGTTTTAATTCAAAATAAAACTCAATTGAATTTATGGTTCTTGCACCTTTTTTCTTTGCATAAGTTTTTAATTCCCTATCAGATGAAACTAAAATAACATCTTTAAAATTATTATAATTATTTATAATCTTTTTTATTTCATCATCAGCAGAATCACCATATTTTGGATATATTATAGTAAATTTATTTTTTAAATTTCCCCTATTTAAAATTATATCAGGTTCACCATCAAAAATAACTATAATATTATTGTTCTTAACTTCCTGATATTTCTTTAAAATATAGATTATCTTTTTTCTTGAATCTTTATCATCAAGAGAAATATCAGGTGAAGATCCAATCAAATTATTTCCGTCTATAATATAAGGCATTGTAATTTAATAAATTCACAGGGTTTTGTAATCATAATCCCCTTACCCAGGAGGCCAGTTCATCTCCCTCCCTCCTATAAGATGCAGATGAAGGTGAAAAACTGTCTGGCCCGCTTCCTTCTCTGTATTTATAACAAATCTATAACTATTAATTTCTAATTTTTTTGCAACTTTATTCCCAACCAAAAATAAATCTCCTATTAAATCCTTATCATTAACCTCTTTTATTGAATCATAATGTTTTTTAGGAATAATTATAACATGAACTGGTGCTACAGGGTTAATATCTTTAAAAGCAACGATCCTCTTATCCTCATATAAAAATTCAGTGTTTAATTTTTTGGAAGCAATTTTACAAAAAATACACTCCGCCATTATTCACCTCTTTATTAATTTAATATTTGCCCCTAACTGGCTTAGCTTTTCTGGCATATTTTCATATCCTCTAAAAAGCTGATATGAATTTTCTACAACTGTTTCCCCATCAGCAATCAGCCCTCCAAGCAACAAAGCAGCTGAAGCTCTCAAATCAGTAGATTTAATAATTCCTCCTCTCAATTCTGTTTTCCCTTTTATTATTGCAGTATTACCTTTAACTTCTATGTTTGCTCCAAGTTTATTCAATTCATCAATATGTCTAAACCTTCTATTAAAAATATTTTCTTTTATCCTCGAAATACCGTTTGCCTGTGTCAGAAGTGTGGTTAATTGAGCCTGAAGATCTGTGGGAAAACCAGGATATGGCTTTGTTCCAACATCAATTGGGGAAATATTGCCTGTTGGATTTACTTTTATTCTATTTTTTTCAATAACAATTCCCACACCAATATTTTCAAGCACATTTAGCAAGCTTTTTATGTATTCAGGAATTGTATTCTCAACGATAATTTCATTATCAAGAAAACACCCAGCTATTATATATGTTCCCATTTCAATCCTATCTGGAATTACTTTATGTTTCGCACCTTTAAGGGTTGTTTTCCCTTTTATAATTAATGAATTATTCTCTTCATGCTTTATATCTGCTCCCATATTTGATAAAAGATTTATCAAATCAGATATTTCAGGCTCAAGAGCACAATTTCCAAGAAAAGTTTCACCTTGAGCAAGTGTAGCTGCCATCAACAAATTCTCTGTACCTGTAACACTTTTATTTGGGAAAGTATACTCAATTCCGCATAATTTATCTGACTTTGCAATTATATATCCATCTTCTATATTGATTTTAGCACCCATCCTTTTTAACCCTTCCAGATGAAAATCAATCTTTCTATCTCCAATTGGACAACCACCGGGTAAAGATACTTTAGCATATCCGTTTCTTGCAATTAAAGGACCTAAAATTAATATTGATGCTCTGGATGTTTCTATAATATCTTTTGGTACCAACCCTGATTTTAATGATGGTATCTTGATCTTTATTTTATTATTAATAAACTCACCTTCAGCTCCAATATTTTTGAGAGCTTCAAACATGACTTTTATATCTTCAACTTCAGGCACTCCACAGAATTCAAACTCATCAGAACTCAAAATAGCTGCTGCTAATTCAGGAAGGGCTGCATTTTTAGCTCCTGAGATTTTTACAGTACCGGAAAGTCTTTTTCTCCCATTAATTACAATTTTCATATCATACATAGTTTGTTATTATATAAATATTTTTAGACATTTTCAAGCAAATATAAAAAAAAAGAGGAGGGGAAACCCCTCCTCTAATTAAACAAAATCAGAATTAACAAAAAGGAAATTTAATGTTTACGTAATCGCTCTCTTATTGCCTCTCTTTTATGCGACCTGCCTTCCATTCTTCTCCGCTTCATTTCACTTTTAATGGATTCGATCTTTTTGACCTGCTCTGGAGTCAATAAATCTCTTAAATCCAGCAAATAATTAATATTTGCAATAGTTAAATCAGTCTTCATTGCTGCAGCTTCTCTTAACATTTTTTCCAATTTACCTCTATTGATTTTCTCTTTTTCCATATAAGAGCCAATCTTTAATTCCAGAACTTTTATATCAGCAGTCCTTCTTATAGTTGACTCTTGATGAGCATCTCTCATCTTTTCAATTGTTCTTACCTGATCTTTAGTAAGATTGATCTTTTCCTTCAATTTAAGTAAGATTTGTGCTGGGAAAAGATTTTTTTCTGCCATTCTTATCCCTTGCCTCATGTGCTTTAACATCTCAGGTGTTCTGGCTTTTGCTTCAAGCAATGAATTGAATGACACCAGTAAAAGAACAGATATTACAAAAATTGTTGTTTTTTTAATCATTATATCCTCCTATATACTGTAGAATGTAATCTTTGCAAAACCATTCGACAGATTATTTTTTTTCTTTTCATATTAGGTTAACAATCAAATGAGGTATTTCTTGCAAAAGATTTTAATTGCCTACAAAATTCAGTAAATAATATTTATAAAATTTTTGATTTTAATGTAAGATAAATTGAAATTGCGTTGATTGCTGCTGGAGTCACCCCTGAAATTTTCAAAGCATCCCTTAGGTTTGAAGGTCTGTTTTTGAGGAGCTTCTGTTTTACTTCTGTTGAAAGCCCATCTATTTTTAAATAATCTATATGTTCAGGTATTTTTATTCTCTCAAGTTTTTCCATTCTCTTTACTTCATCATTTTGAATCTTAATATATCCTTCATATTTTACGTTTGCTTCAATATATGAAACATCAGTAAGGGTTTTGTTTTTCAAAATCTTGCTTCCATTCAATTCTTCAAGTTTTTCAAAATCAATTTCAGGCATTTTTAAGAGATGATAAATAGTATGTGTTTTGTTCCTGAATTTTAATTTTGTTTCCTTTAACTTATTAATTGTTTCTTTCCGCTTCTTTAATTTTCTCATCTCTCTTACAAACAACTTATTGTCAAGTAATCCAAATTTTAATGCATACTCTGAAACTCTTTCAAAAGCATTATCTTCTCTTAATTGAAGCCTAAATTCTGCCCTAGACGTAAACAATCTATAAGGTTCATCAATCCCTTTTGTAACTATATCATCAATTAAAACTCCTGTATAAGCTTCGTCTCTTCTTAAAATAAAAGGATCTTTGTTTCTTAATTTCAAAACAGCATTAATACCTGCAACCAATCCCTGTGATGCAGCCTCTTCATATCCAGAGGTTCCATTCACCTGACCGGCAAAGTAAAGGTTCTCAATTGATTTACTTTCTAATATATGGTTTAACTGAGTTGGAACAATTGCATCATATTCAATTGCATAAGCAGGTCTCATCATAACTGATTGATTCAACCCGGGAATTGATTTTAGAATCTCTTTCTGAACCTGTACTGGAAGACTTGATGAAAGCCCATTTGCATAGATTTCTTTATTATTCAAACCTTCAGGCTCAAGGTAAAAATGATGTCTCTCCCTAAAAGGAAATTTTACTATTTTATCTTCTATTGAAGGGCAGTATCTAGGCCCTATACCATCTATTTTACCGGAAAACAAAGGAGAAAGATCAAGGTTATCATTAACTACTTGTTTTACTTTAGGAGTTGTATGTCCAAGATAGCATATAATTCTGTTTTTAACCTTAAACTTTGTAAAAATTGAAAAAGGAACAGGATGATCATCACCTGGTTGTGGTTCAAACTTTTCCCAATCAATTGAATCCGAATGAAGCCTCATTGGAGTTCCTGTTTTTAATCTTATTGTTTTAAACCCAAGATCTTTTATATTTTCAGCCAAATGAGTAGAAGAAGGCTCATTTGATCTTCCTGCATTATATATTACATTTCCAATATATATTTTCCCATCCAGAAAAGTCCCACAAGCAATAATAACAGCGTCTGCAATAAGTTCATTTCCCTCTACAAATTTAACTCCTATTACCTTCCCATTTTTTACAATAACTTCAGATACAATAGATTGATAAACTCTAAGATTTTCACACCTTTCAAGAAAACTTTTCATAAAATCTCTATATTTAACTTTGTCATTCTGAGTTCTGGTTGCTCTTACTGCAGGACCTTTGCTTCTATTCAATATTTTAAAATGGATACCTGTACTATCTGCGGCTCTTGCCATTATCCCACCCATTGCATCAATTTCTTTAACAAGGTGCCCTTTTGCTATACCTCCAATCGATGGATTGCACGACATTTGAGCAATAGCTTCAAGATGAATTGTAACTAAGGTAGTTTCAGCTCCCATTTTAGAAGCAGCATAAGCTGCTTCAATCCCAGCATGCCCTGCTCCAACAACTACAACTTTCATTTTCCTATGCAAAACTTTGAAAATATCCCATTTAGAATCTCATCATTTGAAATATCTCCAGTCAATTCTGCAATAACCTTTATTGCACTTCTTATTTCTTCAGCAATTATCTCAGCATTGCTTTTCTTTGTCTTTATCATATTAATCAGTGTTTTTAAAAAACCACCCAATCTTTTAAGAAGATTCATTTGTCTATAGTTAACTATAAAATCAATATCTCTATTTTTTATATTATTAACAAGCCCATTTAAAAATGAAAAAATAACATCCACATTTATGTTTTTTTTCACAGAAATCTCATAAATTTTTTCTTTTATAAAGTTTGACCTAATTTGTTTTAAAATTTTATTATTAGCAATATCTATCTTATTAACTACAACCAATCTCTCTTTACATTTTATGCTATTAAATATATTTAAATCAGTTTCATTCAACTCTCTTGAAGCATCCAGCATAAAAATAACTGCATCACTTTTCTTTATTTTTTCATAGCTTCTTTTAATACCCTCTTTTTCAATACTACTTACAACTTTCTTATCCATCCCAGCCACATCCGTTATTTCAAAAGGTAACCCATTAATATGTATCTTTTCTTTAATAAAATCCCTCGTTGTACCAGGAATATGCGAGATGATTGACCTATCCTCCATTAACAAGAGATTAAAAAGTGATGACTTCCCAACATTTACTTTACCAGCAATAACTACATTTAACCCTCTATCTAAAATCTCAGCAAATCTTGAATTTAATAATATTTTTTCAATAATCTTTAAAGATTCTCGAATTTCACATATAATATCTATATCATCTAAAAATTGGTCTTCTTCAAATTCAATTATTGTTTCAATTTTTATACCCAGTTCAATTAAATTTTCTCTCAATCTTTTCATTAATTCAGATAATTTTCCTTCTAAATTACCAAATTTCATTAACGCATAATATTTAGAATTTGCATTTATAAGCTCATTAACAGATTCAGCTTGAATCAAATCCATTTTCCCGTTTTTAAAAGCCCTATATGTGAATTCACCGGAAAATGCTCCTCTTGCATTATTTCTTAAAATTAAGTCTAAAACTTCTTCAATTATAAAGGGATTCGAGTGAATAGATATTTCTGCAACATCTTCACCAGTATATGAGTTTGGTTTTTTATAAAAAGTAATAATACATTCATCTATTCTTTTCAATTTATCAACGATAAATGTATGGTATGCTCTTTTAGGAATAACTTTTTTTGGAACCTTTTCAGCTATGTTATTAATTATATCTAAGGTGTTCTGTCCTGAAACCCTTATAAGAGCTATTCCGCCCCTGCCTAAAGGAGTTGAAAGTGCAGCGATTGTATCATCATCCATTACTTTTTTTTAATTGTTATAACTTTTAAAAACCCATCCCCCTCACTTTTTGATTCTAAATCTGAATACTTATTAATATTAAGATGCACAATTCTTCTTTCAAAGGGATTTAACCCTTTAATATTTATGGGCTTATTTTTATCCCTTATTTCTTTAGCATAACGATGGGCAAGAGTTGACAATTCTTGTTCCCTTTTTTTTCTAAATTGTTCACATTCACAATACACTTTTTTCCCTGTTTCATCTGAAAATAATCTGTTTAACAAATACTGAATTGCATTTAATAAATTTCCATTTTGATATAGTAATAGTTTATAATCATTTCCTTTAAAATCTATTTTCAAAAATCCTTTTTTTTCCATAATGTCAAAACTCAAATCAAATTTTGAGAATTTAATTACCTTTTCTAAAAAATCTGACAAACCTTTCTGCTCATGGCAATCTGAAAGCCATGCTCTTATATAAATCTCTCGTTTTTTGTGTCCAAAATATCTTGTTTTCCCTGTAATTATCTCATATCTTATGTTATCTTCATTTGTATTGAAGGCACCTGCAGCTTCTGAAATGGCCTCTTTTAGCGAATGAGAACTAAATTCTTTTTTGTTATTCATCTCCCTTACTCCTTTTCTCTTTTACTTAGATTTTGCCCCCTTTTTTTTTTAGTTGCTTTTTTATTTCTCTGTTCTTCTTTCATTTTTTTATGTACTTTTTCGTTTATTATATGTTGCTGACCCAATTGTAACAGATTTGATACAAACCAGTATAAAGTAAGTCCACTTGCCATATTCATAACAATAAAAGTTATTACCACAGGCATAATATACATCATCTTTTTCTGAGCGCCTTCACCACCTGATGGAGTCATTTTCTGTATGATTATCTGAGTTATTCCCATTAAAATTGGAAGTATATATAATGGATCTTTTAAAGAAAGATCTTTTATCCAAAAAATCCAGGCTTCATGCCTGACATTTATAGAAACAGCTAATAATCTAAAAAGCCCCCATAAAATTGGTATCTGAAGCAACATGGGCAGACATCCACCAGCAGGGTTTACTTTTTCTTTTTTATATAGGGCCATCATTTCCGCATTCATAGCTTTTCTCTGTTCAGGATCTTTCTGGTTTTTATATTTCTTTTTTAAAGATTTCATCTTAGGCTGAAGGGTCTGCATTTTTGCCATTGAAACACTAGAAGTATAAGTCAATGGGAAGAGTATTAATTTTAAGAGTAAAGTAAATAAAACTATTGCCCATCCATAATTACTACAATTAAGTATCTTTTCATAAGTAAAATTTATTCCCTTTTGCATGATTTTAGCTATAGAACCAAACCAGCCATATTCAATCACCTTGTTCACATCTTCGAAAGTACCAGCGATTTTAGAAAGCTCCTTTTCATCTTTTGGCCCTAAATAAACTTTCCCCGGGTTTGTAACAATAATATAAGAATACAACTTATTTTTTATTTTTTTTCCTTCATTAAATTTCTCTTTTATAAGAGAATATTCTATTAAAGAATTATTTACTTTTGTTTCAAAAATTACAGAGAAATATGTTGTTTCATAAGCTGCCCATGAAAAATATCTACCCAAACTATCTTTAATCGTTTTAAGTTTTGAAAAATTGACTGATTTTATATCTTTACCATTATAAGCTCCTATTTTTAAACCTGCTTGCATTGTTCTATCTTGACTAATATTATTTTCAAGATCAGGCCCAAAAACAAATGGAGCATCCATTGGCACACCATTTTTAATTACTTTATATTTGATATCAATAACATAACTATTGTTTGAAAAAATGAATTTCTTTTGAACACTTAGATTACTTGCTTTATCTTCATATTGAAAAATCAGTTCCTTTTTGCCATTATTATTAAATTTTTTATATAAAAAAAGCGAGTTATTTATTCTATCAAAAATACCATTTTTCTCATTTGGGAAAAAATAAAAAGGGTAAAGACCAAACTTCTCAACCTTTTTAGACACCAGATCAAGTGGATTTTGTTTATCATCTCTATACTTCTCTAATATTAATGACTTTAAACCAGCGCCCTTATTTGTAAATACTGCACAAAACAAATCTGTTTCAACCTTAATATCTCTTTTCTGTGTTCCCTTTAAATCCTTTTTAACAGATTCGCTTATTGACTGAGTAACTTGCTCTTTTTCTTGTTTTTCTGAAAAGATTTCCGAAATATGCTGAGTCGATGATTTTTCTGTTGGAATTTCTTGATCTTTTTTTTCTTGAACCACACGTGTTGTTGCTTTTTCCTCCTGAGGTCTTACTTCAGGTTTTGGCATAAAAAAATACTGATAAACACTAATAATTACAACTGACAATACAATTGCCAAAATTAATTTTTTTGTATCCATTTTAATTTCACCTCAAATTTTTCAGGTATTGGGTCAAAGCCACCTTTGTGAAAAGGGTGGCACTTTAAGATCCTTCTTATTCCTAAAAAAACTCCCTTTAAAACACCATATTTCTCTATAGATTCATAAGCATAAACAGAACAGGTTGGAACAAATCTACAGTTACTTCCTAGAAAAGAAGAAAATAATTTTTTATACAATATAAGTAAAAATAAAAATACCTTTTTTATCATTTTATTTGTAATTTATTTTTATTAAAGAATCAACAAATAACTGTTCGATTTGAGAAGCATCCTCTTTTCCAAATCTTTTCTTAACAACAACCCACAGATCATATTTTGTATCAATAAGGTATTGATTCAACCTGAAAAATTCTTTTATTTTTCTTTTTATGTAATTGCGATTCACTGAGTTTCCTATCTTTCTATTTACTGAGATTGCAAATCTATGATAAGTAAGATCATTCTTTAAAAAATATAAAAAAAAAATCATTGCTTATTTTTTTAGCGTTCTTTAACAGAAATAGAATATCTTTGCTTGTTTTTATTCTCTGGTATTTGAAAAATTTAAATAACATATATTATACTGATAAACGCTTTCTTCCTTTCCTTCTTCTATTATTGAGTATAGCTCTCCCACCTTTTGAGGACATCCTAACTCTAAAACCATGTGTTTTACTTCTTTTCCTATTATTTGGTTGAAATGTTCTTTTCACAACAACTCCTTAACAAGTATGAAATTAAACCATAATATATAAAAAAAATATAGTATTGTCAAGATATTGTAAGAAAAAATCATAATAAACAATCAATTTTATATTAATTAGAAGAAATATATTATAGAAAAATCAGTAGAAATGCTATAATTATATTTAATTAATTTTGGAAATATAATGTATGATTATTTAAATAAAGAAATTGATAAACGCGATAAATTGATTTATTCTATAGCAAAATTATTTGCTATCTGGGGATATAAACACCTGGCAAAACCACATGAAGAAATTCATGGTGATATAAAGAGATTAAAAGACAAAAAAGCAGTTTTTCTCTTTGCAGGATTACATAAAAGTCTGTGGGAAACTACCGGAGTCATAACTTCTTTATATTTTAATAATTTTCCAGTTCCATTCATTGGAATGGGTGACAATTTAGTTAGAGGGAAATTTTTTCAAAATTTAGCAAAAAAGACAGGTGTGTTCTTAATAAAAAGGGCAAATACTAGAAGAGATATTGTAAAATCTGCAGAATCATTAAAAAAAACCATATTAAATTTCATTGCACATGGTACCGATATTTTAATTTTCCCTGAAGGAACAAGAAAAAATATTTCCCAGAACGGAAAATACGGAGGATTTTTCCCTACTGTATTTGAAGCAATGCTTGAATATGAAAGAAACAAAAAAGAAATACTAAAATCAAACAGGAATCTGTCAGGCAATGAAACTTATATAATTCCATTCAATGTTGATTATAGTAAAATTCGCGAGGATGGTGAAATAATTAAAGAGAGTAAAAACATGCCTCATACTCTTCATATAATTGATTCTCTAAAAATGTTAAAAAATCTTGGAAACATATATATAAGTATAGGAAAACCAATATCAGTATCTGCAAATATAGAAAAAAACAGAAAAGAATTAGCAAAATATACAAGAGAAAGATGCCTTGATTTAGTTAAAATATTACCCATAAATATTGTTTCTCGTTCTATTCTTGATTCTTTTAAAAATGGTAGAATCGAATATAAAAAAATAGCTTATAATATAAGTGAAAACATTAAAAAATTGGAAATGTATAAGGATCGTTTCAGAGGGTTTAGCATTAAGGACAAACCTCAATATATAATCAATAACCTTAATAGAAACGAAATAAAACTCAAAAAAATAGATCCTGATAATTTAGCAGTATACAGGTTATATTCAAATTACATTTCACATTATTTTGAAAAGAGAGAAGAATAGACATAACAAAAAAATGTATGAAAAAGAACTCAAAGTAGGTAAAAGAGCTGTTATAACAGCAATGAGGGTTGTAAGCAACATTCAAAAGGAACTCTACACGAGAGACACAATTACTAAATCAGATAAAAGCCCTGTAACCATTGCAGATTTTACATCTCAGGCAATTGTTTGTAAAATTTTAAATGATAATTTCCCTGATATTCCAATTGTTGCAGAAGAAAACTCTAATGATTTGAAAAATCCTGAGCATAAAGAAATTCTTAAAAAAATATTATATTTTTTTGAAAAATATTCTGAGATAAAAAAAACAATAAATAAAAACATTCTATTTGAAAGTATTGATTTTGGCTCTAAATCAACAGAAAAGATTTTCTGGACACTTGACCCAATTGACGGAACAAAAGGATTTCTAAGAGGAGAACAATTTGCCATTGCTTTAGCTCTTATTGTTGAAGAAGAAGTAAAATTAGGTATTCTTGGATGCCCTAACCTAAAGACTAACAATGATACATCAAACTCAGGATATCTATTTTCAGCTATTAAAAATGAAGGAGCCAAAATCTTTAATATTGAGAAAAACACTTCAAAAAAGATATTTGTGTCGAATATTTCAAATACAAAAGAAATGAGATTTATTGAGAGTTATGAATCTTCTCATAGCAATCTGGAATTACAGAATAAAATCGCAAAATCTTTAAATATTGGAAAACCTCCTGTACAAATGGATAGCCAGGTAAAATATGGGATGATTTCAAATGGAGATGCTGAAATTTATCTTAGAATTCCACATCCCAAAACTCCAAATTATAAAGAAAAGATCTGGGATCATGCAGCTGGAAGTATTATTGTTGAAGAATCAGGTGGGATTGTAAGCGATATCTTTGGAAAAAAACTTGATTTTAATACTGGTAAAACACTTAAAAATAACACTGGAATACTAGCTTCAACTTCTCTAATTCACAATGATGTTTTAGATATAATTAAAAACTATAAATAAATTTTAGTATTGAAAAAAAAATATTTTGTATCTAAAATAGAAATATGATAAAAGGAAATTAAACAATGGATATAAAACAGAATTCAGATGGGAGCCTTCTTAAATCAAATGCAGAAACACTTTTACACTTCTTCTGGATAGCATTCAACAATTTTAACATGTATGGCCAAGACCACCCCATTGCAAAAAAAGGAGCAGAAGATTTTTATTTTTATTTGAATAAAGCGTTTAATATTATTACTCCAATTGATTTTCATATGGAAGGCGAATCACTTATGTGTAACAAATGTATAATAGATGATAAAATAAAGACCCAACGTTTAACAGATAGATTTAAATTTGCAGGGATCCATTCAATAAGTTTAGATAAAGAAGTAGCTATCAATGATCTTATAGAACTCTTTGTCCTGCTAAATGACAGTAAAAATTTTCAAACAGTACAAAAAATAAGTGAATCCATAAAAGAAAAAGGTATAAAGGGAATTCATTTAAATCATTTTACCTACAAAAAAGTTGTAGATGATAATGAAACAGAAACAGAACTTCTAACATTAGCTAAAAAGATCGCTTCCTTAAATAGTATTGATCAAGATAAGTTGATTCCTACTTTTATCAAAGACACAGAAATTGCAATTAAGAAAATTGCATCAAATTATATTCATAATAATCAAGTTTCAAATATTGAAAAACTAAAAAACATACTTTCTCATATGAAAAATCATTTTATAAAAAATTTGGGTAAATATGAAATGAAGCCTGATATTATCTCAAAAATTGACAACCAATTGTCAGATAGATTTAATATTGTTTTTAATGCTCTTACAGCAGAATGGATTATTAATACTGTTTCATATAAAAAAAACCTTTCAAATGAACAACTTATTGAAACTTTAACTGATTTATTTAAAAAAAATAAACATCTTATGGAATATGTAGAATCTATTGTCTCAGTTTTGAAAGAAAAAGGTATATCAATAAAATTGTTGGAAGAATTTACAAAAAATTTTCAAACAGTAGATTTAAAAAAAGAAATAAATAGAATCGAATCTGAAATTGACAAAAAGGATTCAATAAAAAGATCATTTAAACTTCCAAAAGGAATTATGCGAGTAAAAGAGACAAAAAAGTATCTGCAAAATGAAATTTATAGAAATCTACGTTATAATAGTCCATTATCATGCCTCTCTATTTCAGTTAGTTTGGTAACTATTAACTCTGAATTAAAAAAACCAGACATTGAAGAGTTAGATAAAATTTTTGCAGAAGTAACAAAGATTTTGACCTCTTCTCTACGTACACTTGATAAAATCGGATCACTTGGCTCTCTAAAATATAATCACCTAATAATAATTTTACAAATGACAGACAAGACTGGATCTTTAAGTCTCAAAGAAAGACTATTAAAACAACTCAATAATATCAAGATTGAAATAAATGGGAGCTTAGTAATGCCCATTATAGTTTTATCTTCTGTCACATTTAATAAAGAAAAAACACCTGATATTAATTCTTTCCTAAGAGCAGTGAGAAAAGATCTTAAAAACCAAAAAAAACTTATTATAAACGTATAAAAACAAGATTGACTTTTTTACATTAATAAAATAGAATTAATATTCTAAAACCTCATATAAAATAATAAGGAATAAAGCAATGGAACAGAGAGATGTTATTATAATAGGTGCAGGACCAGCTGGGCTAACTGCTGCGATCTATACTGCAAGAGCAAATTTAAAACCCCTTGTTTTTGAGGGTTATCAATCAGGCGGGCAATTAATGATTACATCTGAAGTAGAAAACTATCCTGGTTTTAAAAATGCAATAACTGGTCCTGACTTAATTGCTCAAATGTGAGGTCAAGCTGAAAAATTTGGTGCTGAATTCATAACTGCAGATGTCACAAAAGTTGAATTAAGTGCCAACAAAAAAATTATCTGGGAAGAAAACAAAAAATATTACGCTAAATCAGTAATCATTTCAACTGGTGCTACTGCCAATCTTTTAGGGCTTAAGAATGAAAAACGTTTACTGGGACGCGGAGTTAGTGCATGTGCTACTTGCGATGGCTTCTTTTTTCAAGATAAAGTAGTCTGTGTTGCTGGTGGAGGGGATAGCGCTATGGAGGAATCAATATTTCTTACACGCTATGCTTCCAAAGTGTATATTATCCATAGAAGAGATAAGTTTAGAGCCTCAAAAATAATGATTCAGAAAGCAGCAGACAATCCAAAAATAGAATTTATTATGGACTCAGTTATTGATGATATTCTTGGAGATGAGCATGTAATAGGAGTTAGATTAAGAAATAAAAAAACATCAAATATATCTGAATTAAGTGTTGATGGAG
>Ga0255400_10043_pt1 | contig 14337 bp, 14 predicted proteins | sample ANMaggSeSYBR01G7_FD_182117 | JGI IMG/M metagenome (GOLD analysis project Ga0255400, IMG submission 182117) | Sediment cell enrichment communities from methane seep in Santa Monica Basin, California, United Staets - ANME aggregate JGI... | ecosystem: Environmental > Aquatic > Marine > Cold seeps >... | reverse complement strand
GTCTCATTCTCATTTAGAATAATCGCGGTAGTGGTATGGCTGGTACTTACAACACATATGCCATTGACAATACCGCTTTTATGTACCTCACTCTTAACCTCTTCAGTAATGTCCACCAGTTCAATCCGCTCGCTTGTACTGATGTTCATTGTAAAACCTCTTATTGAGCAAATATCAGGGAACTTTAAATATACTGAAGCTTGTAGTAAGCGAATTTCAGTGTAACCATGCTCACAATCATACAAGCAGAGAGTGAATATAGGATCGTTTCAGGAGGAATAGCTGACAAGCCACCTGTCACAGCATAGAGTATGCCACCGATAATGGACATAACAATAAATGTAACAGCTATGGACGATATGGCACCGCCAATAAGCGACCATGGATGAACAGCACCCCTACCTTCAAAGATTGTCGTACCCAAGATGAACAATACTGCAAATAAAAGGAATATCAAAGGTGCCGGCATTGGCAGACCTGTTTCAAACAGATATATTATGCCCAGCGCCACAGCGATCATGGCAAGGGACATACTTACCACAAGTACCAGTGTCCTTAAAAAGTAATTCTCAAGATTAATTTGAATGATCCATCCCTCCAATTTAATGTAACATTGAATTATATTCAAAGCAGTATTTATTAATTTCCATGTAAAACTGCCGGAATCATGCGTTATCCATCATTTTGTTTCCTGGGTTACTATGGCGTAAAAAGAGGATCGTCCCTGATAGCTTCTATGCATTCTTCCAGGGACATGTCAGGATAGGGGATTTAGTTCAGCCTGGGAATATAAAATTTGGATCAGGGCAAAGTTAATATTGCTAAGGACGTATAATTTCATTATGCAAACCAGGATAAAAAGATATAATATTTTATTAAGACATGAGTTTCGGCAATTTTCATTCAAGCGACAGGTTAAATTAGAGAACTTTAAAGTAATACTTACATCCATTCAAATCTTCAATCGCCATAGATTAATGGTATCAAATGCAAATTCGGTTTTCAGATGTTTTTCCAATCTAGGTTTTGTGTTCAGCAGTTATACTTTAAATACATTTCGCTGATAGCTGATAGTGAGTGACCACATAATTCGAATAATACTAACAGTTAATCGTAGAATAATATGATATAGAGCATTGTGGGTACGAAGTGCTATAAAAATTGTGACTGTTTTGTCACCCATAACTTCTCTTATTTAACTTGCCGTTAAATTTGAAATCGCCGAAAGTCATGTAAGAGGAAATGTTCAGCATATTGGTTATCGTGGAATTATTGAAGGCACTGCAAGAAAGTTAAATTTAAAAGGTTATGTTTTTAATGATGTTGACGGTAGCGTTAAGATTGCATGTGAAGGTCTTCAGAAGTCTATAGATGTTTTCATAAATGGCCTTAGCGAATTTGCCAGGTCGGATATTGATAGTATTGAGAAAAAGGAAGTCCATGATGAACTTTATTTACCGTCTGTATTCAGCAGGTTAGAAATCGATGATTATTACGAATTTAGCAAAAAATTCGATATTGGTATAGATTTTCTTGATGGAATAAAAATAGATACTGAGGAAATGAAATAATCTCTTACTAATATAAATACAACGCTTGAAGCATTTGCAATAAAGCAAGATGGACACAACCAGCGTATGGACGAACACAACCAGTGGCTGAAAGAATATAACCAGCGCATGGATAAACGCAACCAGCGCCTTGAGGACATCCTTGTAAAACTAGCTGAGAAATAGCCGTATTTTCTTAATGTTTCAGTAGCACTGTTCTAAAATCCAGTTATTTTAAATGACCATATCTCATCTATTTACACTTGGCCAAGCTTAAGCTCTTGAAAAAAGTAATCAGTAACTTCCTGACAATGTGCCCCTGCAATGTCAAGCCATCTGCATATAGTATCTTTATCATATCCTGTGCCTCTTCACGTTATCGTATGCTTCATTTTTTAGGTATCATTGCCAAAGTTCTGGAATTAGGGAAAATTGAGTTGAAACAGGTAAGTTGATAGTCTGAAGTCATCTACCAACAAGGTCCGGCGGAGCAGTCAGGACAAATCATTGTACTTCGTGTTTCCACACCTAATTTAATAGCGCCTCTCATATCTGCTCCGCACAGGTTGACACCATCCATATTGGATCCGGTCAGGATTGAATACTTGAGGTTAGCATCGGTGAAGTTAGCTCCATTTAAGTTTGCTCCAATCATGATGGCGCCTTCTAAGTTAGCATCATGAAAATCTGCTTCATACATATTTGCACCAATTAGAAAAGCATATCTTAGGTCTGCATTTATCAGATTCGCATCTTTCATGTTAGCACCTACTAATAGGGCACCTTTTAGATCTTTATCTTCAAAATCAACACAATTAAGATCCATTCCTATCAGTAGCTTTCCTTTCATGTCATTTTTTAGGTCTCTATCTGGTGGGGGATTAGGAGCAGACTCGGTCCACGCCAGAGCGATTACTCCAAAGATAATAACCACACCAATCAAGACGCACAGGGTATAATATGTCCTTTCTTCAATCTGCCTAGCGATAATATCCAAGCCTATGAGAATGAGGATTACAGGCCAGAAACGCCACAGGATGACCCAGAAACTCAAATTGATAAGCCCCAGATTGATAAACAACAAGATTAAACCTATTGCTATCAGCAAGAGCGGACCAATTATTCCCGGTCTTTTAGTCATTTCCACCTCTTGTATATGATATGAGCAACCATACCCCAAGCAGAATTAGAACCAAAGGCAGGAAGAGATCCTCTCTTAGCCACCATAAAAACCCCAATCTATCTATTAAAAAAAACAGACCCAGTAGGATCAGGATGGTTCCAAGCCACATGGCACGTTTCGGCCGTTCTGTAACTAATTCCTCACCAAACTCATCCACCTTCTCTTCCAGCTTTTCTCCAGATATTTTCAATTGCTCTCCTAAATTCTCAATCGTTTCATCAATGGTCTGTTTTTCAGTCATATCTTCTTTTTCCGCTTCAGGTATGATAATAGCTAGAATGATGTATAGCAGGATTCCAGGCCATTCAAGGATGGTAAATACAACAAAACCCAATCTAATAATCACTGCATCAACCCCGAAATACTCGGCTAAGCCACCACACACACCAAAGATAACGCGGTCTTTTCGACTTCTTGTCAATTGTGCCTTCATGAAAATTTTTCACTCCTAAATATTGTATTGCCTTGTATTGCTTAAAAATTCATGCTTACTTAGAGTCGGAGTGTACCCAATAACGGATAAGTAGTAATGTACCAAAAGCCTTCGGTCTGTATGCTTTAGCTCTCCTTCTAAGTTCCCGGTATATCCTATTCCTGGCATGGCAGCACCTCCAAGAATATATCGATGTCCCGGTCAAGACACGATATTCCTTCGTTAAATCCAGTCGGACAGTCGTCTTTTAATTTCCGATTTTTCAGCTTCGATAAATGGTATTGGCTGATAGTGGTTCATACTTGTAAACAAATCATGCCCTTGTCTTAGATTAGACAGATAAAATTCATGGATGCTTTCGCGTTTTCTGCGGCATCGGATGCGGCAGAAACGCTGGCGGGTGTTGGGGGGTGCCACAATTTCGAGGGCTGCGGCGGGGTTTTCCGGGCGAACCGTAGTCAATTACGGCGACCGTGGCGTGCGGTATATGTATATCGCCGCCGCCCGGCCAGCATGCCGGATCATGGGGTCCACGAGGGGGTGGTGCGGCCGTTACGGCTTTGCGTTCGAGGGCTTGGGTCGTGTGCGCTGGGTGGGGATGTTCGGCGTTGGCAGGGAGTCAAGTTCGATGATTTTTAGTATGTGCGGGCGCATAAGGGTGATCAGGTGCAGGACGAATGGTCGATCAGGTGGAGATTCACAGGAAAGTTGCGAGTGACGATGTTGGGGAGCGCAGAGAGGTTGTGGAGCAACTATGCAGTAATTTTGCAGATTTGCCTGACAAGGATGCGGCATGGAAAGACCTGATTCAGCTTACAGGGGATAAGGACAGTGATGTGCGGCGAAGTGTAGCAGATGCGCTTGGCTCTACTTTTCCACACGTTCCCGATAAGGATACGGCCTGGGAAGACCTGCATCGGCTGATAGAGGATGAAGACAGTATTGTGCGGCGGGGTGCAGTAGTTGCGCTAGGCTCTGCTTTCCAGTACGTTCCCAGTAAGAATGAGGCATGGGAAGACCTGCATCGGCTGATAGAGGATGAAGACAGTATTGTGCGGCGGGGTGCAGCATTTGCGCTGAGCTCTGCTTTTCAGCACGTTCCCGATAAGGATGCGGCATGGGAAGACCTGCATAGGCTGACAGGGGATGAGGACGTTAATGTGCTGTCGATTGCAGCAAATGCGCTTGGCTTTGCTTTTCAGCACGTTCCCGATAAGGATGAAGCATGGAAAAACCTGATTCGGCTGATAGAGGATGAGGGCAGTAATGTGCGGCTGCGTGCAGCAAATGCGCTTGGCTTTGCTTTTCAGCACGTTCCTGATAAGGATGCAGCATGGGAAGACCTACACATGCTGACCGCGGATAAAAAAAGTAGTGTGCGGTGGTGTGCAGCATATGCACTTTGGATCGCTTTTCAGCATGTTCCTGATAAAAATGCGGCATGGGAAGACATGCATCTGCTTACGGGGGATAAGGACCGTTATGTGCGACGTGGTGCAGCATATGCGCTTGGAATCACTTTTCAGTATGTTCCCGATAAAATTGCGGCGTGGGAAGACATGCATCGGTTGACATGGGATAATGACCGTTATGTACGGCACGTTGCAACAAATGCACTTGGGTCTGCTTTCCAGCATGTTCCCGATAAGAATGAGGCATGGAAAGACCTGCTTCGGCTGACAGAAGATGAGGACAGTAATGTACAGTTATATGCAACAGATGCGCTAGGCACTGCTTTACAGTACGTTCCCGATAAGGATGCAGCATGGGAAGATCTGCACCGGCTTACAGGGAATGAGGACAGTAATGTGCGGGTGTCTGCAAACCATTCTCTGGGCAGGGCATCGATATTCAAGGCAACCGTAGCAGAAAGTGAGGGGGATTTCGAGAGCGAACTGAATAACGCCATTGACTTTTTCGAGAGATCCTCAAACGAGGAGACTTATTCCAATCCATCCAGTTTCTGCCTTCCGTTTTACAGATCATTCTTCATGATAGCGTTTGAGAAAACAGAATCGAAAGGTGAGGTGCAGAGATATCTTGCCGAAGCAAAAAGCGCATCAAAAGGGTCAAAGAACAAGGAGACACTTCTCGAAGCTGTAGAGAATCTTGCAAGCGCGCTTACAGAAGCCCACAAGACAAGGGACTTCGGCGCCATGAAATCCGACCTTAATGCATGCATGCAATACTGCAACCGCGCCGCAGACCTGATCGATGACGCAGCGGAAGATGCGCCGGGTGCAGCGGGGATTTTGAGGCGCGGGATGCCGATAATTGATGGCAGGATAAAGGAGATCATAAACGAGATTCAGGAGAAAGCAAGAGCAGTATGCAGAGAGACACGGGGCACACCGCTCGAAGAGTTTGGACTTGCAACTGACAGATCTGCTCAGGAATTGCCCATCCAAGACCCATTGGCGCTGACGATATCACTGGGCAACATGGCAAATAATGCAAAGGTCTTGTGTGAACTCATTGCAACTGATGATGAAAGGAGACACGCGTGTGAACAACTCAAGGATTTGAGTGATATGGAGCTCTCGGAACAGGGTAGGGCACTTGATAGGGCCTTACAGTACATAACCACATGTCTTCACAGCCATCGCAACGAAGCTCCTACTACTAAGACCGTATACATTTCAGATACGCAAAAAGAGATTGTCAGGATTGCTGTAGCCCAATTCTGTTTTGAACTGACTGAATCGTTTCCATTTGTTCTCAAAAACAAAGACGAGGTGAAAACGAAGGTATTTTCAGCACTCGAAATTGCCAAGTACGATGGTGCAAACATCCTCTGCTTACCTGAGCTATGCCTCTGTGAAGAATGGATAAGCGAGATCGAGGAACGATATCCTGATATGATTGTAATCGGTGGTAGTTTCTACAAAGACAAGATGAACATCTGTCCGGTGATAATGAAGTCAGATGCCGACAGACACTATCAGCCCAAGATCACACCATCCCGTAATGAAGACCCTGAAATGACCGGGGTGGGGATGGTATCTGGAGATGCGGTTTACATCTACGAGACACGGTTTGGCAGGTTCATGGTACTGATCTGCAGAGATTTTGACCATCTGCTCACTCGCCTCGTGCATCGGAAGAATCCGGATATGATCTTCTGCCCCGCTTTCAATTCCGCGTCTGCAAACAAACGATTCCATAACGCTGCACACCTCCACGTCGAAAAGAGCCCTTTGTACATTATGATTGCAAACACAGGGAAGTACGGCGGAACTTCAATATTTGGGAGGTTACACAAAGACTACTTTGGACTATTGGTAGGCAATGGATGCAAAGACGCTAGAGATTTGACATATAAGTTATGTGAAATCAAAGAAGGTCAAGAAGAAGTGATATTAGCAGATTTTAATTTAATTCACAAGAGTGTCCAAGTACCAACGCCATCTGACCCAAACGAAGATACACGAAGTGTTGGACGCTTCAAAAAAATTCCAATTCAACCAAATCGATCAAGAATATGATGCACCCGGAAGAACAAGCCCACAACGAAAGCGTTCACCCACGCACCCGCCCCCTAAACATCGAATACGTAAAGAAAGCATAGTAATCCGGAATACCCAGAATAAACTCCGGCGACTCAGGCAGACACAGCCGCTGATACTCAGCCCAGTCCCCTTCTGACAACTCAGCTCTCACATCCACCCACCGCATCTCAATAAGCGAGGTAAGTGCGCTCCGCATCTCCTTAGATAGCGGGGCGCAGACATCGCCTGCGAATGTCCGGACATTAACATCCTCCATGCCCGCACGACGAAACCACCCCATAATGCGCGGGAAATGCAACTCAGGCGCCGCCCCGCGGGCAAACGGGGCGATCCCGGAGGACGTCGCATTCAGATGTGCCTCAAGCACAGGATATCCCGGGAGCAGTTGTTGAGAAGACCATACGATGATGATCACACTTCCGCCCGGCTTTACCACCCGTGCAAGCTCCTTTAGCAGCGGCAGGGGCTCTCCGGGCGCGTATCCTGCGCAGTTCGCGCTCCACACCCAGTCGAAGGTATCGTCGTCGAACGGGAGGTTGTTCATGTCCCCCTCCTGAAAGGAGACCTGCTCAGACATGCCCGCCTTCTCTGCAATGCTTCTTGCATAAACCAGGAATTCCGGGGATAGATCGATGCCTGTGACATGCCCGCCAGGTCCTACTGCCTCTGCAAGCAGCATGACTTGAAAGCCGATCCCGCATCCCACATCAAGCCCCCGGCTTCCCAGAGGGAGGTTTAGCGCATGGATTGCACGGCGAAAAATGGGTTCTTGTAGGGGATTTGTTACCAATAGGCCCTGCAGGTAAGTGTCTGTGTCAGGTACAGTGCTTTCGGTGCTATTCTTTTCGTTTCCCATTCCTATACTCTCCTCTTTATTATTGGTCGGTTCTACTTCATCTTCTGGTGAGAAACTTTTTATTATTTCCTGGAGCGGTTTATAACCACAGAGTGCACAGAGAACACAGAGAAAACAATAACGCTGTCGAGTAGGACTCATAGCGCACCTCTTGGTTGGGGTAATAGCCCCGAGGTTACTATGAGCCCCCTCACAGAACCGGACATGAAGATTTCCCTCATCCGGCTCTTCAGAAGAACCTCCCCCTCCTTTTCCAGATAGGTTATGAGTACAGTTTTGTTACCATCTTTAACCCGTATCTGAGTACGGAAGATGTGTCCCTGTCTCAATGGTTCAACTGTCAGCCCCTTCCCTCCACAGGCATTACCCTGTTTCATCAGTACTATGAACTGATCCGACTCCCAATATGCCATTTGCGATATCTTGCCGTTCATAGGCTTGATAGCACATACTCCTGCTTCGATAAGGAAAACAAGGAGAGCACATTGGGCCTCCCGAGTTCCCATAGTCTCCGTTTGATAACATGCTGCGGTCTTAGACCCCGCTGGACTCACATCACCTTGCCATGTCATTAAGCTCTCTGCTATATTCCAAGACCGGAGGTTTGGACTAATGGTAGTGTGAATACTGCCTTCCGTTACACAGAGAACGTCGGCTTCCAGAATCATCAGAATTTCGGGGCTTATAACCTTCACTTCCGTTGCGGCCTATTATCCCATCCCCCCAGCTTCACATCAGCCTGTTACCAACCTGGGTGTGGGGTTCAGTTCTGAGGTGGTGGCTAGCCTTTCCTCAGGTTGGATTTGCACCAACTGGCGAGTATGAATTTATCTCGGCACTCCTGTGTTCTCTGTGGTTGATCTTCTTTGCCATGATCCATTTATCATACTTGATCAGAATAAATTAAAAATTCTCTGGAAACAGCACTACCCACGCCCAATTCACGCCAAAAATCCGCCAGCCGCCCAGGGGCACACAGCACCCGAGGCAGCCAGCGGTAATCGGTGTAACGGTTCATTAGCAGCTAATCAGCTATCGCCTCAGCGAGCCCCGGCACCTCTTCAGCGCCAGACTGAACTATGATGCTCGATCCCTTAAAATCATCACCGATAGGCTCATAGCGCCCGCCCAGATGCTCGGCCAGGAACGCATCTGTTACAGCGAAAAACGAGAGTCTATTCTCAGGTCTGGCAAAGCCGTGTCCTTCGTCTGTGTACAGTAGATATATCACAGGGATGTTTACATCCTGCATTGCCTGGACGATCTGGTCAGACTCTGCCTGCTTAACACGCGGATCATTTGCGCCCTGGCCGATCAGGAGCGGCTTTTCGATCCTGTCCACGTAGGTCAGCGGGGATCGCCCGGCAAGGAACGCCCTACCCTCTTCTGTTCGATGATCCCCCACACGCGTTGCAAATAACTCGATCTGTGGCTCCCAGTATGGTGGGATCGTTTCAAGCAGTGTAATCAGGTTCGATATTCCCACGATGTCTACGCCACAGGCAAACGTATCTGATGTATTCGTCATGCCCCAGAGCGTTGCATATCCGCCATAGCTTCCGCCCATGATCGCCACCCTATCCGGGTCTGCGATCCCTTCCTGAACCGTCCAATTGACAGCATCGATGAGATCATCGTGCATCTTACCGCCCCACTCCAGATTGCCCGCGTTGGTGAATTCTTTGCCGAATCCTGTGGAACTGCGGAAGTTAACGCTCAAAACAACATAGTCACGGTTAGCAAGCCACTGATGTGCGGAATTGTAGCCCCAGTTATCGCGTGCCCATGGTCCACCGTGGACGAACAACACCATCGGCAATGGCTCATCCGGACGCCCATCGGAATCACTGTCGCTTCCAATCGGAAGCGTGTAGTAACTGATCAGGTCCAGCCCATCACGCGATTTAACGACCACAGGATGCATCTTTGCGAGAGACAAACCTTCCAGTGCCGTACGTTGTGTGAACAGGAACTCTGCACTCATTTCTTCGCAGTCATAGCGATAATACTGCACCGGACCATCATCCACCAGGTAGGCGACCATCCAGTAGTCATCGTCGAGTGTTCGGCTCACAACCTCAACATCGCCGTTAGCAATCGTTTTCAGGTAGGCAAGGTCATCTGCAATGGACTCGTCAATGATCTGCCAGTGCTTGCGCTCGTAGGTGAAAGCAACCGCCTGGACAATCTTTTCAGTCGGATGGATCATGAGATCACTTGTATCCGCACGCGGATCCTCAGCGATCAAGATCTGCTCGCCAGTTCCAAGGTCCAGCGCGAAGAATGCAGCAGTGTTGCGGTTGCGGCTATCGATCAAGTACAGAATCGTGCCGGTATCATCAAACCCGACAATGCCTGTAGTGAGCAAATCCTCCATTGCGATCGTCATAAACGGCTCCCAGACCCCATCTTCGGTTATCTGGAATATCTCACTTCCGCCGTCAGGTGTGAGCCGTTCCGCGAAGCGGACGTTATACTCGTCGTCGGTTGTGAATCCAACAAAACCCTCGTTCTCCATAACAAGACTCTTCTCACCAGTTGTGATGTTGATACGGTAAATGTCGTGAAGTGTGGGATCGCGGTCATTGAGACTGATTAATATCTCTTCAGGGAACTTCTGGCTGACCGCCTGGATTCTGGCTTGTACACCCTCAAGCGGGGTTAAGTCAGTGGTCTGGCCAGTCTCCAGGTTCACGCTATAGACCCGCCAGTTCTCATCACCAGCCTGGTCCTGTAGATACAGGATGTGCTCGTTTGTGTAAGCCCAGAGGTAGATGCGTATGCCGCGGTCGGTATCGTTTGTGACCGGCTCTGCTAAATCAGGGTCATCAGCGGGTCCGACCCAGACGTTCAAGACACCATCTACCGGGGCAAGGTAGCTGATACGGGCCCCGTCCGGGCTTAGACGGACTGTGATCTTGTCCGGATTACCGAATAAGACCTCACGCGGGATGAGCGGGGCGGCGTCTATCTGACTCATATTCTCAGTCGGTTCTTCTGTTGTGGCATCCTTGTCGCTGATGCAACCGGATGCCATCAACACAGCGATTATCAAAACTGCTATTAGTAGCTTTTTCATCTTTTGTCCTTCCTCTGGATGTTGAACTTTTATTTCGTCAGGAATCTATAACCATAAATCGGAAAGTGTGGTCCCAAACCTTCCTGGAATGCGAATCCCCTTTTGGTGGTGATCGGTGTCATTAGTGTATCTCGGCACTTACAATCCGCCGATGCAACAAATCTTCCTGATGTTCACGATTCTCCGCGACTTTAGATTTTCATTATGTCGCGGTTCATTGTGGTCGTCTGTGTGGTGTTACCTCTTCTTGTTCAGACTGGTCTTTTGGTTGATCGGTCTAATAATGCTTCCAAAGTATTAGTACTTAAATATTTTGATATATCGAATTATCAGGTTATATAATGCAGAACTTCACGACATAATTACAAATATGACGAAGGGTGGCTGTTGGTTCAAGCAGGCAGATCACCCAAGCACCTTCATCATCCGCTCCCGATACTCCTGAAAAGCCCCCATCCCTGCATCAGTCAGCCGGAGCATGGTATGCGGCTTTCGATCCACAAACTCCTTCACGATCTCGATATACCCCGCAGCCTCAAGCTTGCTCGTATGTGAGGAGAGATTGCCGGGAGTAAGCCCGGTCTGGCGCATCAGGAAGAGGAAATCAGCACTCTCGACAACGTAGAGGTATGCCATGATCATGAGCCTGGCAGGTTCGTGGATCAAACGGTCGATTCCCGCGATGGACTGGAGCTCTTTGTTGCTACCGGAATCACTTACTGGCATCAAGCGCCCCCTGTAGTGGCAAGCGGATACCTGCGCAGGAACATGGCGAAGATAAAAAGCCCGCTAATGAAAAGAAATCCCCCCATAAGTACCAGATAGAGTATCAACCCTGTACTCCCGGAAGCAAATTCTGTCAGGGAAAAGAATAGACCCAGAATCACAGAAAGTATCGCATATCCGGTATAACGGACATTCCCTGATCTGGATTGTGCATGAGCAAAGGGTCCGACCAGGATCATACCGAAAAACAATGGCGCCCAGTCTACCCACTGGGAATAATCCTTTACATTGCCAAAAAGAGAGATCAGAGTGAACATGATCACGATAACTGTGACCTCAAAGAGAAATACACCTGTCAGGGCATCCTTTGAATCATCCTTATGGAATTTGACAAACCCGATTCTGGGATGGGTGTACCGCCTACGGATAAACTCCACAATCCTTCCGGCAAATACTATTAGCAATATATAGAATGCAAAGACGGGGGAATAGAAGAACCCTCCGAATGTCATGAGGATCAGTCCCATCATGACTTCCATCAAGCCATCCTGCTGGGAATCACGATATGCCTTTTTTTCTATTTCCTTTAGATTGATATTTTGTGTCATTGCAATTACCTCCATATATTATCCTAAAGGTGTTTGCACCATATAATACTTTGCATCACAAAGTTGTTTGAGATAATATAATATGGATTGTAATAATGACAGGCAGTTGCTAATGCTACCTCTAAATTTCAATTACTCCACTTATTGCATCTCTGGCTGACATGGCAACTCATGTTTGCCATCAGAAGTAAGGGTATTCGGGCATACGGGAAAAAAAGCAATACAAATTAAGTTTCATCCGCCCATCTTTTTCATCATTTTCTGGATATTGAACTTGCCGCCCCGCAGTCCCTTGAATGCCTGCTGCATCATCTTGTGCTGCTTAATAAGAAGCCTGACATCCTCCTGGGAAGTCCCGGAACCAATGGCAACCCTCTTGATACGGCTGCTGCCTATTATCTTTGGCTCTTCCAGCTCCTTCTCTGTCATACTATCCATAATGATCTTAAATTTTTCAAGGGTACTCTGGGTCGTCTGGAACTGTTCATCAGAAAGGTCAGTTCCCTTTGGAAGCATGGGCATGTTGGGAAGCATCTGCATGATCTGCTTTATCGGCCCCATCTTATTCATTGCCCCAAGTTGTTTATACATATCCTTGAGCGTGAATTTGCCCCGCATCATACTATCTATATCGAACTCATCCTCATCGATCACTTCCTGGGCCCGTTCGATAAGGGTTTTGATATCCCCCATTCCAAGCAACCTGGATATGAACCTGTCAGCCTCAAATTTCTCAAAATCCTCTGGTCTCTCCCCTGTACCGATGAACGCGATCGAAGATGCGGTCTCTGACACGGCAGACAGTGCCCCGCCGCCTTTGGCCGTACCATCCAGTTTAGTAATAACCACACCAGTGATGCCGATGGACTGGTTGAACACCTTTGCCTGTTCGCTGGCCTGCTGGCCAATTGCAGCATCGATGACAAGCAGTTTCTGGTCAGGTTTGGCCATGGCAAAGATATCTTCCATTTCTTTGATCAGGTCAGTTTCAAGAGCATGACGACCGGCAGTATCGATTATCAACACATCGTACTTTTCAACGGATTCCAGTCCGTGGCGTACGATCTCCACAGCATCCTTATTGTCTTTCTCGCCATAGAATGTAACATTCAGACGGCTGCAAAGAGTACTCAACTGTTCATAAGCCCCGGGCCTGAATGTATCAGCACAGATCACAGCAGGTTTAAGGCCCTTTCGCTGGAAGAACCTGGCAAGCTTTGCCGTGGTAGTGGTCTTACCGCTTCCCTGCAGGCCCACCATCATGATCTTTTGTCCGGCAAGTTTAACATCGGTCCCCTTACCCATGATGTTAATGAGTTCATGATATACGATATTGATCACATGTTCCTTACCGCTCAACCCGGCGGGAACATCTTCTTTTAAAGAACGTTCCTTGATCCGTGTAGATAGTTCCATCACCAGTTTGACATTTACATCAGCCTGTAGCAGGGCACGCTGTATCTCTTTAACGGCAGCGTTGACCACTTTTTCATCGATCCTGCCTGCTCCGGCTAATTTTTTAAGGGTATCCTGCAATGAGCTTCCAAGTTTATCCAATACCATGATTATCTCTCAATAGTGAATGCCTCCAATTAGTGTTCCCAAGATAGATAAATATCTACTATTAGATGAAGAATGTAAAGGTGAACCAGGCAATCAATGTAAGGATCACGGAATGTTTCAACCCGGCTATAACCTCGCCTTCACCCATCTGTCCGGCCACAAGTCCGGATGAAAAACCCTGTATCAATGCCGCATGGAAGAACAGGCGCCTGAACATCTCAGGATCGAAAACACCAATAAACTCTTCTGCTCCACCGCCAGTTGCATTGGCTGTTATACTGGCTTCTGCCATTACCGGAATAAAGGAATACGAAAGAATCCCAATTACAAACAGGAATACCCCAAATGACATGTAACTGATTATCACGTAGATGATCATGTTACTTGCACGATTCTTTTCCATCATTTTAAGGACATAGGCATCCTTGGCAGCTACTTCCAGCACATCTGGTACGTTACCGCCGGCCCGGCTGGCCTGGTTGATCAATGCGACTGAACGATATATAAGCGGCGTAGCAACCCTGTCTGCAAATCTGTCAAGGGCATCTTCGAATGATACACCCCATGAAAGCATAGCATTGATCTTGGCAATCTCAGTAGTGAGATCTCCATATTCACCTTTAGACACCATGCCAACCGATTTTGTCAGTGTCATACCTGAGCGATTCATCTCGGCAACGTCCCTTAGGAAATTTGGGAAATACTGTTCAATCTTTTTGACTCTACGTCTTTTTAAATAATGAAGAAATCCGGGAGGGACTATGGCCATGAGAACCGTGAAAAGCAATACGTCATCAAATGCAGGTGTAAAGCCTGTCTTCAGACCTCCA
>Ga0255400_10042_pt1 | contig 14444 bp, 11 predicted proteins | sample ANMaggSeSYBR01G7_FD_182117 | JGI IMG/M metagenome (GOLD analysis project Ga0255400, IMG submission 182117) | Sediment cell enrichment communities from methane seep in Santa Monica Basin, California, United Staets - ANME aggregate JGI... | ecosystem: Environmental > Aquatic > Marine > Cold seeps >... | reverse complement strand
GGGTGTGTAGGAATCGTTGCGAAAACTGCGAAAACCCCTCAAAACTTGCTTGTCAGGGTGGTGGGGGTGTATAAAACCTTGCGATCCGAAGAACGTGCCCCCTCTGGATGCGATCTTGTAAATGGCTGTTTATTTTCCAACCTATGCTAATCTTGAAGAGATGCTGTTGCACTCAATGCTCGAATCCAGGCTTAAATTAAAGCACTAAATGCAACTTTTATTTATTAAATTTGAAGATCGGTTTTCTTTTCCACTCCTCTTCTAAAAGATGCGGTTTCAAGCCCTTTATGAACCCTACAATTACCAGCATAGCCAATCCACCCGCAAATCCATTATTATAAAGATTCATATAGCCATGCAACCCCCCGACATGCATCACCATAGGGAGGTGTAAGGCTCCGGCTGCCAAACCTGCCAGAATCCCAAACCGACCACTAAATGGCGCCAGCGTTGTGCAGAACAATGCCGCAAGGAGCGGTCCGGGGTCTGTATGAACCCAGACCTTAGGAATACACATTAAATACACACCGATCATCACTGGAAGAATGTTTCTGGGATGTTTGCCCAATGATCCAAATCCAGCTACTGTGAATATCCCCGCTAAAATGGGGCCATTGACATCTCCACCGACGAAAGAAACGTAACCCAAACCAATTAACCCGACCATTCCCATGTTTACCAATGTGGTTCCTAAATCTGTTGTTTCCACGTAATCTGAAGGAAGCCGCCCGCAGGATTTTAGTATTTTTTTATAATTTGAATAATTTGCTTTCCATGCAAATCCCAATATTATAAGTAAGAATAAAATTAGAAGCACATACAATGAAAGAAAGTTAGTATATTCTGATGACCAGTAAAAAACAGGTTCAATTTGGATACCGAAACCGCGCATCATCATATATACAACTGTTCCAATAAAACCGGCCGATGTTCCAATATTGTACAGGCCATATCCTTGATGGAAGGTAAAAACGTGTCCACTGATCGCAGCCACTAATCCACCACTAACTATACCTAAGACAATTCCAGAAACAACACCCATCCATCCCCATCCAAAACCAAAAGCGACCTGGCTGACTATCGGACCTAATGTGGTTCCAAATAGTAAAGGGGCAATAAGATCTCGCATCGGTTGATGAGAGAAAAAAGCATCATATAAATAAACGCCTATAAAAATTGGCACGATATTGAAAGGTGTTTTTCCAAAAAAAGAGAATCCTGTCAATGTGAATATCCCGGATAGTAGAAAACCATTAAATCGCGCTTTTATGAGCCAGGCAAGACCCAAACCCATTAGGGTTGTTAAACCGGCGTTAAAAAGTGCGGAACCCAAATTTGACAGTTCAATAAAATCGGTAATTAATATTCCGGGGGATGTGATAATTTCCCATTCACCTCTCAATACCTCTTTGGGCTCTTCAACGATAAAAGCGGTAGTTATCAAAATTAAACTTAATAGTCCAACCAGAAAAGTAATCCGTTTTCGATTAAGTATTTCCACAGAGTTCAAAGATGTGTCCATGTGTTTCTCTTTCTACCCCAGGCTAGAGCTCTCTAGTTTATGAATGTCAATTGCAAGATTTCAATTATACAGTGAATTCAACCAGCTATTGCAAATTGAAAGTTGAATCTGAGTTCATAATTAACGCCCAGAAAAAACTTAAACAGGCTTATAGTTTATTCGCATTTTGGAGGATACGACCTTTGATACCATGTCTGCTGCAAACAATTGGATTCCACGCTCATTCTTAAATCAGGGTGCGTTTTATATGCAGCATATGCTAAAATGGAATTATGGAAACAGAACTTACAAGCATCCGTCCATCACCAATTGCAGGAACTTGGTACAGCGCTGATCCCTCCGAGCTGCGCGGTTCGATCGAAGGATATCTAAAGGAGGCAAAACTTCCCGACCTGACCGGCGAGATTATCGCCTTGATCGTGCCGCATGCCGGGTATCGTTACTCAGGGCTTGTGGCTGCCTATGCTTTTAAGGCTATCCTTGGGCATCAGTATGATAGCGTGGCTGTAGTTGCACCGAGTCATAATTATTATGCGCAAGCCTTCTTAACCAGCGCTCACCAGGCATATGAGACCCCCGCTGGGAGTTGTGCCTATTGAGCAAGCGGCAGTGGCAGAGATCAACAGGGGTTTGCAGGCAGAATTGGGCATGGGGTTGACTGCCATCGCTAATGATGATGAACATGCTTTGGAAATCGAACTGCCTTTTCTGCAGTGTGTCTTGTCAGAACCCTTTTCGTTGATCCCGATCATGCTGCGAGAACAATCAGCTTGGGCTGCGCAGGGGCTCGGCAAGGCCCTGGCTGCAGCTTTGCAGGCGCGCAAGACCTTGATGGTTGCAAGTACGGACCTCTCGCATTTTTATTCGGAGGAGCACGCTAATCAACTCGATAAGGCGATCTTGACAGAGATCGGTGCGTTCAACCCGGAAGGCTTATATGCGCTCAAAGCTTCAGGCGAAGGCCAGGCATGCGGTTTAGGTGCTATCGCTGCAGTGATGTGGGCAGCAAAGGCATTGGGCGCAGACCAGGTGACGGTAGTGAATTACAATACATCAGCGGCTGTGACCCATGACCGCAGCTCCGTGGTTGGCTATGGTGCAGCAGTGATCACGAAATCTGCATGATGTCTCAGACACACAAGGATGGGATTCTGCTTTGATGCACATGCGCAAGAGAAAGAGCCGCTCAACTAAGCATCCATTTTTTGCTATACTGGTGTGCTTGATATTCCTTTGTGCTTGCCAGCCTGAATATGAAGCCAGACCGACACGCATTCCAACAAGCGCTTCTACCCCTACCCAGACCCAGACGTTCACCCTCGTGCCAACCATCACGCCAAAAGCAAGTTTGACTCCGACAATAACACTAACACCCTACCCTAGCCTGACGCCTACATACACCGCAACGTCTGTTAGCCCCTATCCAGCGAAACTTTTAGACTTCGAGGATAGCTATGGGAATATGGTTGATTGGGGCTATTTTTACGTTACCGAGATTGGTTTTGATGCTGATGCGGAAGTGAACCAACTTTCTGCTATGATCAGTTTTCGTTTGATGGATCGGGCGATTCACCAACGCAATATGCGCATTCTGGGGCAGGATATCACTGTTTACTACCTGAATGTGAGCCATGATTTTAAGGGCGAGCAAATTGCTATGGAATTGGTGATTGGGGGCACCTATGGCAAGGATGTGCTGATCAACCTTATCCCGGCGGACGGCTCGGCTTATCTGCGAGTGCGGTTAATGACGTCGGATGAACCCTTTGACCCTTATGTTATTCACCGGGATGCTAATCTTCCGTTTGCGCAGCAGCAAGAGCAGTACCCGGACATGATGTTGATCGATTTTCAGGCACGGCTTCGCAGCCTGCCTTACGAGCTTATTATCCTGGCAGATCACCCAATTCTGTTTCCACGCAATGACTGGCAGCAGATTAAAGTGGATATGATGCGCATCAGCTCGCTGGCAGTGCGCTACTGGTCTTTCTTCAGCCTGGATGTTCATGACCATATTACTGGTCCAAGTGATTTTGCATCAGCACTGGCTCAGTACCTGCTCAGCGGTCAGAGTATGCCCGAGGGGTCATATAGTTTTGCCAGCCAGACGCTGATCCTTATTACACCCTGACCTGGCCAGGACCTTATATTGGTTCATTGAAGGGCTTTGCTCGTAAAGCGGGGTAAAATCTATATATGCCGCAGTATGTTGAAGTTAGCGTAAACGTTTCTCAGATTTCAAAGACCTATCATTACCATCTGCCCGAGGAATTTGCAGACCGAATCCAGCCTGGCACGCTGGTTGTGGTGCCTTTTGGGAAGCAGACGGTTCAGGGCGTGGTCTTGAGCCGCGTGGCGGTACCCGAGGTAGCTGAAACCCGCCCGGTGGAAAGTATCCTGGACGAGCAGCCGGTATTAACTGCCTTGCAAATGGCGCTGGCAAAATGGATTGCAGAGGCTGCGCTGGCGCCTTTAGGTGCATGTGTGGGATTGATGATTCCAACTGGTTTGAGTCAGCGTGCGGATATTTTAGTGCAGCATAGTAAGGAACTGCCTGAAGCACTTGCTGAGCTTTCTGCCATACAAAAACACATAATGGCTCTACTTGAAAAGCGTGGGGAACTGCGCGGACGCCAGCTGGACGCAGCCTTCAGGCATGTCAATTGGCGCAGCAGTCTTTCGGCTCTTAAGCGCGCAGGCTACGTCCACACGCAGTGCATACTGCCCCCGCCGCGTGTCAGCCCAAAGTATGCGCGCACAGTGCAAATCGCAGTTCAACCCGATAAAATTAATATTTTAGGATCGAAGCTGAGTCCAAGACCGGCTGTGCATGAGCGGCGCATGAAGGTTTTAGAGCTTTTGGCAAAAGAGCCGCTGCCTACCGAATTTTCATGGGTGTATGCCCAAACTGGCAGTAAGTATGCTGACCTCAAGGTGCTTGCTGAAGCCGGTTTGATCGTTTTTAACGAAACTGAGATCTGGCGCGACCCGCTGGAGGAGATTGAAATGCCCCCGGCTGATCCGCCGCAATTGACAAATGACCAGCAATCTGTTTGGTCGGTCATTCAAAAAGCCTTGAAGCGGTCAGGACAAGCTGAGTTTGTAAAACCTTTTCTCCTGCATGGTGTAACTGGGTCAGGCAAAACGGAGATTTATCTGCGTGCAGTTGCAGAGACCCTTAAGGCAGGTAAGCAGGCGATCGTACTTGTTCCTGAAATCTCATTGACACCCCAGACGGTGCGGCGTTTTATGGCTCGTTTTCCAAATCAGGTCGGGATCATCCATTCGCGGCTTTCCGAAGGCGAACGCTATGATACCTGGCGCAGGGCGCGTCAAGGCGATCTTTCGGTGATTATCGGGGCAAGGAGTGCGCTTTTTGTGCCGCTTCCAGACCCGGGGTTGATCGTATTGGATGAATGTCATCATGAGTCTTATGACCAGAGCGACAGCCTGCCGTATTATCATGCTGTAGAGACGGCAGAGGCTTACGGCCGGTTAGCGGGTGCGGTGGTACTTCTGGGGTCAGCCACGCCGCGCATCACGCAGTATTATCAAGCACAGCACGGTGCATGGCAGCTGATTCGTTTACCAGAACGCATCCTGGCACACAGGGACACTATTAAAAAGCATGCAAAACGGCTGCATCTTGACCTGGCGCTCAAGCCTAGCGAGGGAGAGTTGGTAAGCCTGGAGATGCCGAAGACATCAGTGATTGATATGCGCCAAGAGCTGAAGGAGGGCAACCGCAGCGTCTTCAGCCGGGAGCTGAAGGGAGCGCTTGAAGAAGTCTTGACAGCCCAGCAGCAGGCCATCCTGTTCCTCAACCGCAAGGGCAGCGCTACTTATGTCTTCTGTCGTGACTGCGGTTATGTGCTGAAATGCCCGCGCGATGAAAAACCATTGACATACCACAGCTCACGAAAGGCATTGATGTGTCACACCTGCGGCTATAAACGTCAAATGCCCAAGAAATGCCCTGAATGCGGCGGTAAGCAGATTCGTCAGCTTGGCACTGGAACGGAAAGGCTGGAAAAGCAGGTGCATGAACTTTTTCCGAATGCGCGCACGCTGCGCTGGGATGCAGATACCACCGGCAAAAAAGGCGCTCACGATCTGATACTTTCACATTTTAGCGCGCATCGGGCAGATATCCTGATTGGGACGCAAATGCTTGCTAAAGGTCTGGACCTGCCGTTGGTGACCCTGGTCGGGGTGGTACTGGCTGAGGTTGGTTTAAATTTACCTGATTTTCGTGCAGCGGAGCGCAGTTTTCAGGTATTGACCCAGGTTGCTGGGCGGGCTGGTCGCAGCCCGCTGGGCGGCAGGGTGATCCTGCAGACTTATCAACCAGAAAACTATGTCATCCAAGTTGCTGCAGGGCATGATTTTAAAGCTTTTTATAAACAGGAACTTAGTCACCGTCGGAACTTGGGCTATCCACCTTTTTCCAGGCTTGTTAAGCTTGAGTATCGTCATCAAGATGCTGCGCGTGTTGAAGCTGCGGCAAAAAGCATGGCTCAGGAGCTGCGGCTTTGGATTGATGAGGCGGGTTTGATTCAAACAGATTTTATCGGACCAGTACCGTGCTTCTTTACCCGTTTACACGGTCTTTATCGCTGGCAGATCATCTTGCGCGGGCCTGACCCTCGCCAGATCCTGCATGGAAGGCAGCTCAGGGATTGGATTGTGGAGGTTGACCCGCCGAATATCCTTTAGGATGCTTATCAACCTGCTATAATATAGTAAGTAAAAAAACATTGCAGCGGTCTTTTGAATTAAACATAAACGCAGTTGGAATTATATGGAGCGAATTTGCTAAGCCTTAAGAAGGGGTTTTTATTTATCAGGGCAGCATTTCGGGAAGCGATCAAGTCCCCGCAGCTGCTCAAACCGACATGGTTTTTTTTGCTGGGTGGGTTGATCTTATCCCTGATTGTCTTTATACCCATTGGTTTGGTGCTTGCCTTCATCGGCACTGGGTTTTGGGGCATGGCTTTGATGGGTGTTTTTTGTACGGGATTGTTGTTTTTCTTGTTCGTGTGGGGTGAGATAACGGCCTTAATGACAGCCTGTTTCTTTGCTAAAAACTTGGACGGTGAAAAGGGTGATCTGAAGAGCACCCGTGAATTGATGCGTTCAACATGGAGGGATGTGCTTCAATTTGAGATGGCTTTCCCTGCTCTCATGCTCTCAAAGTGGTTTGGACCACGGCGTAAAAAATCAGCAGCATTACCCCAGGCAAAGAAAAGCAAACAACCTGTTATTCAAGATAATTGGCAGGATGCCTTGTATTTGATGTTACCTCTGCTAAGTTTTGAAAAGCTAAAGCTGAAAGCGGCGGTTGAGCGTATCCGAACTCTGGTCGGGAAGAATTTGCTGCGCTTTAGCCCTGGATTGATCAAAGTGCAGCTAATTGGAGCGATAATCCTGCTATTATCTGTGGCTTCAGGCACATTTCTTGGCATTCTAGTTGGTACAGAGCTAAGCGGCAATCCATTCGCAAGCATGTTTCAGAGATTGTCAGCTGCGGGCTTAAGCTTGCTGACAGCATCTATAACAGCTTCAATTGGTATCGCGGTAAATGCTTTTGTGCGTGTGATTTATCATACAGCGATTTACCGCTGGATGATAAATGTGACAGAAGCAAGGCGCAGGCGCAAACCTGAATTAGCTGAAGCACCGCCAATCCTGAGCGGTGTGTTAAATAAATAAGGTTTTGAGGTTCTTGATATGCAGCAGAGACGTGAGGTATTGACCTGGGGAGACGTTGATAAGCTGATTGATCATCTGATGCCGCAGTTTGAGATTGAATTTGACGCCATGATCCTGGTCACACGCGGGGGAATCGTGCCGGGAGGTATGCTTGCTGAGGCAATGAAGCTGCAGTTGATCTTCACCGCATCGGTTGATTTTCCGGCTGAAATGGAAGAGATGAAACACCCAAGGCTGCTTGCATGGCCAAAATTCATACAGTTCCCGCAGGAAGAACTGCTGCAAGGGAAGCGACTGTTGATTGTTGATGATGTATGGGGGTCGGGGCGGACAATCACTTCGGTGAAGAACCGCGTTTCAGCGGCAGGCGGGATTCCTTATACTTGTGTACTGCATTTTAACCCTTACCGTAATCTTTTTGGCACAGCAAGACCGGATTATTTTGCAGCGACAACGGATGCTTTTATTGTATATCCATGGGAAATTGATCGAAAACTTCATGGTGCTTTGTTAAATGATATTTAGGGGGGATGACTACTTAAGGTTTTTCGCAAGATTACAGCTTCAGTCATATTATATGTGTATATTGGGAGATTGATCTTATTAAGGCATCATAGGTGAGGAAAAACAAATGAAACGCGTTATTCGTTGGTATGACTACATCACTATCAATATTTATTATTTTGGATTAAGTGCGCGCAACCAGACGCTGACACCGCTCATCATTCCGCTTTTAGTGCAGAGGTTCATGGGCGAAGAATCCAAAGGCACCTATTACGGAAATATTCGCTTGTGGGCACTGATGATCGCGCTCCTGACGCAAGCCTTGATCGGCATGCTTTCAGACCGCAGCACTTCACGCTGGGGTAAGCGGCGTCCATTTATCGTTGCGGGCGCGCTTTCCGAGATTGTGGTCTTTATTGGTATTGGTGTGATCGCGGCGACGATGGAGGGCGCAACCGGTTATTGGATGCTTTTTGCTGCCTACATCTTATCCATGCTGACCGCTAACACTGGGCATGCAGCCGCGCAGGGGCTTATCCCTGATCTGGTGCCTGAAAATATGCGTGGTCGGTTTTCGGGTGTCAAAGCATTCTTTGAACTGCCAGCGCCGCTGATCTTTGTCTCATTTGTCATCACTAGGATGGTCACGGCAGGCAATATTTGGGGTGCCCTGATCACGCTGAGCGCGGTCGTGCTGGTGTGCATGGGGTTAACCATGTTCGTGCGTGAGAAACCGCAGGAAAAAGCACCATATGCTATGGATTGGAAGCCTTTAAGCCGCTTGGTGATCATGACGCTGGTTTTTACTTTGATAATCCTTGGGACAGGCGCGCTGGTCAACTTGCTTGTCGGGATGACGACAACGCTGTCATATGTAGGGGCTTTCATCATCACAGCGATTGTGGGTGTTCTGGGCATGGCAATGGCGATTGGCTTGGGAGTCTGGTCCAGCTTGCGGATCAGCCTGGGCGATGAGGCGAAAAAGCAGGCTTCATTTACCTGGTGGGTGATCAACCGCCTGGCTTTTTTGGTTGGCGCCACAAACCTGGCTGGTTTCGTGCTGTATTTTATCCAGGAGCGCTTTCCGGAACTGCAGGGTGAGGCAGCCGCAGGTCCGACGAGCATGTTGATCATGTTTGTCGGTATCGCCATCCTGATCTCTGCCGTGCCGGCTGGCTGGCTGACAGACAGGTTTGGTAATAAGCCGCTCATCGCTTTCAGCGGGATTTTGGCGACCATTGGGACTATTACAGTCACCGCCTCAACCGGCATGCCTATGCTTTATGCGGGGGGACTGCTGATTGGGATTGCGATCGGCATCTTTTATTCCGCCAATTGGGCGCTGGGTACTCAGATCGTCCCTGAGGAGCAGGCAGGCCGATATTTGGGTCTTTCTAACCTGGCTGGTGCAGGCGCGGGTGCGATTGGCGCCTATATTGGCGGGCCGATTGGGGATGGGATGGGTTATATGCTGCTGATGAGCATTTATGGCTTTTTATTCCTGGTCTCGACGCTGGCATTGTTTGGGATCAAGGAAGGCAAGCAGGAAAAAGCTGTAGTTTAATATAATCGCAAATCATGCCAGAAGCGTGATCTGCTGATATTTACTAAGGGTTGTTGAAAGCAAAGGGGAAACAATAACTCTGGTCGTAACTCTGGTAGGTGGAGTTGTACCAGACTAGGGCAAAATCCTGATCCGTCCCATCCCCGCTGTTGGGAACTCCATCGGAAGTGATGTTGGCAGCCGTTACTGTAATGGTGAAGGTGCCAGCCGCAGAGGGAGGCAGGAAGACACCTTCGGTGTTGTTCATTCCATCCGCCAGTCCGCCGGTATGTGATAAGCCGCTTGAGCTATTGAAATTGTTTCCATAATAGGTTTTACCGGCGATGGTGAGCGTGAGGTTCAGGTCATTATTCCAGGCTGGCGTTGAGCCGCCCAAACCGTGCCCGGGGGCATCCGTCCAGACGAGCATCACACGGATGGGTTTGTTCGGGTCGGGTATGCTGAATGTCTGCTGCCAGAATTCACCGGTGTTGTCGAATGTTTGTGGGTTGTCAAAATACATGACCGTACCTTGCGGGTCAAGCACAGCCGCCGCGTCCAGCCTGCCCCAGCCTTGTTTGGCGTCGAAGGGATGCCCAAGCCATCCGCCATCCGCGTCCTTATTGCCAGCCAGATTGTGTGCGACTGGCAGGAAGGCGGCTTTGATCAATGCCGGGCTGGGATCGACGACAAAGTCGTTGCGGTACTTCTCGATGAACAAAGCCACTGCACCAGCGACTTGAGGGGATGCCATGCTGGTGCCGCACATCGTGCCGTAGGAGTTTACCGTCGATGAATCGACATAACAGCCCGGGGCGACCATGTGCGGGATAAGGCGTCCATCCAGGGCAGGCCCGTGGGCGGTGTTGTATGAGAGATCGTTGATGTTGGTGTATTGAGACCCGCCAGAAGCTTGCATAAACGTTGAGCCGACGGTGAAGATGTTCTTGGCCTCGTCGGGGGTGCCCTGGGTCGAGATGCCGCCATTTCCGTTCATGATGGCCAGGATATAACTGAGCGGCTGGTTGCCGGGTGTGTCCGGGTCGGCATCGCGCACGCCTACGTCTACCTGACGGGTGTTGTTGTCATAGCCCAAAGGTGACCCTGCAGGTCCCCAGCTGTTGCCCGAAAGCAGGGCTCCATTTTCCCAGGATTGCTGTATGAGAGTCAACATGCCGTCCGTTTCAAGATAAGTGGGGGAATACAGCTGTTCGATAAGCCTGGCACCGGGCGCCATGCCCAGGGCGCGGAAGAAGCCGTAGCTGTCTTTGACACCCGAAGCGCCGTCAGCTGCCATGATGCCGGCGGTGTGGGTGCCATGGTTGCTCTCTGTAGCGCCGCCGCAGGTAGTGCCGATGCATGTGAGCATATTATTAATGAGGTCGGGATGGTTGTCATCAATGCCGCTGTCAATATTGGCGATGATCACACCATCGCCGGTTAGGCCGATGCTTGACAGCCAGGCCATGTAACCGGGAAAAACCAGGTTGGAGGCATCATAGTTGCCGGCGTTGATCTGATTGCTCATCTCGCCGCGCAAGCCGCCGTCTGTGGCTAGAGGCTGGACGCTATAGACACCGGGCAGTTGGGCGACGTCGGCAAAGCGCCCTCCGGGGAGCTCGAATGCGGTGACTTCAAAGACTGCATCCATGCTGGACCTGCCTTGAAAGCTGCCGCCCAGGGCTTGAATGTCAGTGATTAATTTATCAGTATCCGCGCCGCGGTAAAGCAAGATGTGTACAGGGATTATGTCCTCAGTGAGGGCGCGCCATTGGGGAAGCACGCGGTAAGCAGATGCGAATGCGCCTGTCCAGCGCACAGGCCGGTTTTGGGCAGCGCGGGAAAGCTCGGCGGGTGTACCCCAGACGATATAGGTGAAGGGATGGATGTACTGCACGATCTCAAGCCCGTTCATCTGCAGCGCATGCAGCCATTCGGCTTTGATTGGCGCAACCATCTGCACAAGTTGAAAATCTGGACCGCTTTGGCGCTCTGTGGCAGCCCAGTTGGGGTCAAAGGCGGGCTGTTCAGCTACGGGGTCAAAACGCTGACCGCCCAAATCAAGGGTGTAGGGTTCGGGGATGCGCTGGTATGGGATATTGGCGGCATCCAGACGCTTGAGTTGGTCTGCGGGAAGCAAGCCCCAGGAAAAGGAACCGTAGTCGATCAGAAGCTGTGTGTTTAGACCGGCGCGGGTCAATGAGCCGGCAGACGCACCTGGCAGCCGTACAGCGGCTGTGGAGTTCGGAGTTATGGCACTTACGGGTTGGGATGCGCCGCTTGGGGCAATAATGCCGATAAGGAAACAGCAGGATAAGAGGAGAATGATGCCACGTTTCATTAACTGCTCCAGGTGCATGGATGTGGGATGTGATATTTATTGAACTTGTAAGAAATATACCAGAGAATTTGAATGAGCGGGCGCGGAAAACTTTTTACTCTGTTTCCCCGCACTTAAGGGGTAAAAAGTATGGGTAAAAAGTTTTAACGTCTGTTATGTTATCCCGAAAGACACCGGGACGGTGTGGCGGGTAGTCTTTGTTCTTGCAAGATGAGATTGCCACGTCGGGCTGCGCCTTTCTCGCAACGACATCAGGAAGCTTCGCACCGACAAGACATCAGGTCATACGGCGCGTGCACCAGGCGGTCAATATCTGAGCCTTGTTGTCACCGCGAGCCCCTTCAGGGGCGTGGCGGTCTCTGTTTTTACAAGATGAGATTGCCGCGTCGGGCTGCGCCCTCCTCGCAACGACATCGGGAAGCTTCGCAGTGGACGGAAAAAGCCCAAATGTCCCCCAAGATATTGAATTGGGCAGACACGCAGGTCTGCCCCTACGATTTCGCCTGATTCGCAACGTCGTGTCCAGAGGGGGCACGTTTTGAGGGGTTTTCGTAGTTTTCGCAACGTTTTCTACACACCCCCCCCTCCGGAATCTGGATGCTATTTCTCAGTTACGACACCTTTTGCATCCACAGCAAACTTCCAGGTGGCCGTTCGGGAAGAATTTGCAATTAAGATGTCAAAGGTCATCATATCCGGCGCAACTACAGGATATTTAATAATCATACGCCAATCACCACAACGGAATTCGTAGCTGGTGCTGCCGACCAGGTCCAAAGACAAGATCAGGGCTTCCCATACACGGCTGCTACAGATATTCTCGTTAGGGTGCTCAGCAGCCACAAATTCCAATACCGCGTCGCGGGCTGAGATGACCATATCAGGTACTTCATCTGCAGGTTCAAATGGACTGCACTCCCCGCGATAAAAAGCCCATTCTTCGCATTCGATATCGTTGCCAAAGATACATACGCCAAACTCATTACCTTCTTCGTCCTTGCGTATCTCCAGTTCGTATCCGCACTCGATGCAAAACACCGAAGCAGGATTCGCCAGGCCGACAATCTTGTTATCAGGCTCGGTTGGACCTGTTGACGATTGATTGCAGGCAGACAGGATCACCAGCAGGGATAATCCAAATATAATAAAACTTTGCTTAACTTTCATTATCAATTCTCCAATTGTTCTAACAAGGATCAATTATGCGCTGAAGCTGGTACACGTGTCATCCCGGAGCGGGCTGCAGAAATAATTGCTCAAACGCTCTCGATGTTATGACGTTCTACTGATCCAGAAAGTTCCCTCCGATGATTGTGAAATGAGCCATTTTTGGGTAGGGGCGCACCTGTGTGTGCGCCCGTGGAGTGTTTACCCTTATCAATTCCATAATCCGGGTAGACACGCAGGTCTACCCCTACATTTGATGCGATATCCGGACAGACACGCAGGTCTGCCCCTACGATTCGACTGTACTTTTTACTCTGTTCACACTCACTTAAGGGGTAAAAACTTTTGGCAACGCACCCCCGCACTTACCCCCGACCGTACCCGATAGGGTACTGGGGGCATACGAGCTGCCAAAGGTTTTGCCAAAAGTTTTATACACTTACCCGTGACCGCATACTACCTGCCAAGTACTTTGTCAGCGCTATTTCACTTCAACAGGCATCCCGAACGAATTCTTGGATAAAGAAGGAGCATCATCGGAGGGTGAGCTGACATATAGTAGACTGAGATGTGTTTCGCCTATGCCAACCGCTTTAAATCTTAGCGTAACAATCCCTCCGGCTGAATCTTGGCTCGGGTCCTCAGTGTACACAGCACTGCCTTCCTGCAAGAGGATATCCGTGTCGAGGTTTTGCACTTCCCATTCAAACCCGACAGTTGGGATGGTCGGTATTTGAATTTCTAATGTGTCTCCAACACTCAGACTTGCCGAATTTCCCTTGATGGCTGGAGTGATTACCAGGGTTTTCCCAAGGGGTTCCTCTTCAGTACTTTGGGTGATTCCCCCACAGGCTGTCAGCAAGAGGCAAACTGCCGCTGTCATCAGGCTTAGAGATTGAATGAATTTGTACATATCCTTAGCTCCTAAAAAATGTCTTTCATAAACTAAGACGTAAATCATTTTAAAAAGTTCCCCAGAATATATAGACTGCTTGTGTTTTGCTATAATTAAGTATATAATTAATATTGATTTAATGTTCGTATTAGACGTTTTTAATGATGTTCAATTGCTTGTATGAGTTACACTTGCCTCACTCTAGTTTTTTTAAAATGGGAGAAAAGATGAACAAAAGCGCGACGAGTAACACCAGGGTCTTATTTGCACTTTTGACAGCAGCGGTATTAATATTCACCTTTGCTGGCAATTTAGGGGGGCAGCGTGTATGCCCAGGATATCCCCCCCAACATTGAAGTGGTCAGTCCATATTTCTCGATTGAACATATAACCTTATCGGATGGAACGCAAATTTCAGGGTATATCATCAATGGACCACCCAATCCCCCTGCTGAATATGAAGCTGAACGTGCTGCTTCTATTTTACCTGTGCCCAGCAGAGGTGTTATAGCCAATTTTCCATCCTACGACTGGGTTTTTGGCTGTTCGGCAGTTTCCGGGGCGATGATCGCCGCTTATTATGACAACAATGCGTATCCGAATATGTATACAGGCCCCACGAATGGCGGTGTAATGCCTGTAACCGACACGTTATGGCCGACCTGGTTTGATGGATTCGTGACCTATGTGAACAATCCATTGGTCGCTTCACACAACGGGGTGGATGGCAGGGCAACTCTTGGCTCGATCGATGATTACT
>Ga0255400_10040_pt1 | contig 14531 bp, 11 predicted proteins | sample ANMaggSeSYBR01G7_FD_182117 | JGI IMG/M metagenome (GOLD analysis project Ga0255400, IMG submission 182117) | Sediment cell enrichment communities from methane seep in Santa Monica Basin, California, United Staets - ANME aggregate JGI... | ecosystem: Environmental > Aquatic > Marine > Cold seeps >... | reverse complement strand
TGGTCCTCTCTTTTAAACTCATAACCCATATTTTCATATAAAACTTCCAAATTAAAAAGTCCGATATCTCTTCCTATACCAACTCCTACATAATGCCCCCCTCTGGTATTCCCGCCAGTTACATTAGAAGCTGCATTATATCCACCTCTTCCGACCAGATAAAACATCTCATCCAGCATATCATATTTCCCAACTAAATAAAATGGCATAGAATTATTATACTCATTATTATCATCTTCTATTTTAGATCTGAATTCAGTCCCCAGCCCATAGGAATAATCCCCCCCAGAGGCCCATAGATACTCCGCTCCCAAGGTCCATCCCTGATCCATTGATCCCCCGCTGTCACCCATATAATCTTTAGATAGATTTCTCCAAACATCATATCCGGCTTTGATCTCTAATCCCTCTGCATAGGTTGTAGTTACCAATGCCAATGCTGCCATACCAAATAAAAGTTTTTTCATCTCTTACCCCCTTAAAAGCATATATTTATAATAATATTTACCTACCAAATTTATTCATGATTTCCTTTTTTTACTTTTTATTCTGCCAGTTGACGAGATAAAAATTTCATCTACAATATCAACTTTTCCCAATAAAAACTTACACATTATATTATGATATATGATAAAATATAGCTTGATAGTTTTAACCTTAACCTAACATAATATAAGGAGAGCACAATGAGAAAAATAAATTTAGTCCTACTTTTTTTTATCCTAACTACCATAGGGTTTTCTAAGCAAATTTTATTAAAAAACCTAAGATTTAACGGTAATCCTCCCCAGATGGTTATCGATGTAGAAGGAAATGTTAAACCTAAGTATAATATTAGTTATGACGAACACAACAGATATGTCTTTGTTGAATTTTTAAATACAAAAGCTTCTTCTAATCTAAAAAATAAGATAATCAATGGAAGTTATGTTGAAAGTGTTAAAGTAAGAAAATATAAAACTTCCACAGGTGTCTTTATATTTTTTAAAAACAATATAAACTATAGTGATCGTTATTGGTCAAACCCCACAAGATTTGTATTAAACTTTGATAAAAACAAAGATAAAAAGGAATATACCATCATCGTAGATGCAGGTCATGGTGGAAAGGATCCTGGTGCTACTGGTTTTAATAGATACCATGAAAAAGATCTGGCCCTTAAAATCACTAAATATCTTAAAACTAATCTTCAAAAAGATTTTAACGTAATTATGACTAGAAACAATGATTCATTTATCAGTTTATCCGGCCGGCCGAATATAGGAAATAAATACAAGGGAGATTTCTTTGTCAGTATCCATCTAAACGCCAATAATAGTTCCCAGGCTAACGGGGCAGATGTATTTTATTTTTCCAGAACAGAATCTGATTATGCTAAAAAAGTGGCTGCTTTTGAAAACAGTGTAGGAGATAAATTTGGAGAAAATGCCGATGATATAACTCTTATTATGGGGCAGCTATTTTACAAAAAAAATAAAGAAATCTCTGCCAGGATAGCACAAGATTTGGTTAATTCTTATTCCAAAAGATTGAGGGTTAGAAACAGGGGGGCACATGGTGCTAACTTTGCAGTTCTTAGAGGATTTGACGGTCCTGGAATATTAGTGGAAGCTGGATTTATTACAAATACATCAGATATAAGTAAGTTAAAGCAAGCTAGATATCAAAAATTGGCTGCCAGTGAAATTGCCAAAGCTATAAAAAAACATTTTTATTAAAATATTAAGGAGATCGATTATGAAAGATAAAAAAAATTTAATTGTCTTAGGCGGCTCCATTGCCTTCCTTTTAATAAGCAGTATTTTTTTCTATATATACGTTGTCTTAGGAGACGATATTCCTATAAAAAAAATTACTAACCATAAAAATACACAGGTGGCTGCCAATGTTAAGATAGTAAAAATTTATACTCCCAATGATTCTTTAGATAGCTTGGTTTCGTCCGATGTAGAGATCCAGCAGCAAGATTTTGCATCTGAAGTGAATTCCATATTTAATGTTATTCAAGAAAAAAGTAATTATCAAATCCAAGATGAGAGTGGAGAATACCATGCATTTATGGACTATAACACCATTCTATTAAACTCCTATCTCGTGGGAGACAAACTATATCTTAACTTCAGTTCTAATATTGCTGAGAGTATCAAAACCAAGGAACAGGAACTCCTAATCATATATTCTTTAGTCAATACATATACCAGCTTGGAAGGTGTTAACAAAATTAAAATACTTATCGATGGTGTAGAAGTTAAAAAATTAAAATGGTATAATCTCAAAACTTTTTACACTAAAAATTTAGATATCTAAAAAAGTAATGGAATAGACAGCTTTATAATTTTCTAGATAATAAAAAAGTATAACGGAGGTTTTTATGTTAAACCAATTATATGACCATATTAAGAAATCACTCCCTCCAAAGAGGTATCAACATACCTTGGGAGTCATAGATGTAGCCGTTTCTTTAGCAAAACAATATAAGATCAATGAACACCGGGCTGAGATTGCAGCACTTCTGCACGATGTTTCTAAATGCATGAATTTGAAGGAGCTGCACTCCTATGTAGAATGTGACGAAACTCTAAAATATTACGGAGATATGGGAGAACTACTCCATGGTTTTGCAGGAAGTGTTTATGCAAAAAAAGAGCTGGGAATCTGTGATGAAGATATCCTAAGTGCCATCAAATACCACACTATCGGCAGAAGAGGGATGACAACCCTGGAAAAGATAATATATATAGCTGATGCCATAGAACCTAACAGAAACTACCCCCATGTAGATTTGATTAGAGAAAAGGCAAGTACTTGTATCAACGATGCTATTCTATTTGAAGTAGACAGAAAATTAAAACATCTCCTAAAGATCGATGCTCCTATCCACCCTAATACTGTGGATATGAGAAACTGTATCTTAGGAGAGTTGAAAAAATAAAGGGAGAATATATGAAAAAAAATGATGAAAAAAAAGTTTTAGAACTTTTCAAAAAAGATAAAGGAAAAACTTTAAGCGAGATCACATCTTATATGGATTGGTCTCCTAAATTAAAGAAAGAAAATAGAGATTTTTTAGATAAATTAGTAGAATCGGGAGATCTCATCTTAAGTAAAAGAGGGAAATATAATACTCCTCTCAATTTAGGATATGTTATCGGAAACCTTGATGTAGTTAAGGACAGATTTGCATTTGTTGATACAGAAGATTTTGGTGTATTTATCCCTAAATCTAAATTTAATGGAGCATTTAACGGTGACCTTGTCATGGTACAGTTATCTACTGAAACTACTGGAGCCAAAAAAGATGGAGAAGTAGTCAAGATATTAAAGAGGGAAAAAAATACCATCATTGGTATCTACCAGGCTAACGAGAGATTTGGATTTGTAGTTCCCACCCACTCATTTGGAAATGATATATTTGTTTCCAAAAGATTCAATGGAGGAGCCCACAATGGTGAACTGGTAGTCTGTGAAATTATATCTTGGGGAGAAAAAGATAAGAAACCCGAGGGTAAGATCATCGAGAGAATCGGAGATCCCTATGATACCAACAATATGATTGAAGCTCTTATAATTAGAGAAGGGTTGTCTATGGATTTTTCTCCCAGACTAATTAAAAAGGCAAAGGAGTTAAGCGATCAGCTTTCAGAAGAAGAGATCAAAAAAAGACATGACTTAAGAGATCTTCCTATCATCACCATTGACGGAGATGACGCCAAAGATCTAGATGACGCTGTATATGTGGAAAAATTAGATAATGGAAATTTTAAACTTATAGTCTGTATCGCCGACGTTTCTTACTATGTCCCATTTGGAAGTGCTCTAGATATGGAGGCACGTAAAAGAGGTAACTCGGTATACCTGGTAGACAGAGTAATACCTATGTTCCCTAGGGAGATCTCAAATGGACTATGTTCATTGAACCCCCATGAAAATAAATTTGTATTTACATGTGAAATGGAGATCGACAACAAGGGACAGGTAGTAAGTCACGAAACTTATAAAGCTGTAATATCTACTGCTCATAGGATGACCTATGGCGGAGTCAACAAGATCCTAGCTGGTGACAAAACGTATACAGAGGAATATAAAGACATAAATAAGATGGTCTTTGAGATGTTGGAATTATCTCATATCCTTAGAGAATTAAAATATTCTAGAGGCAGCATCGATTTTGACATCCCAGAGGTAAGAGCTGTCTTAGGAGAAGATAAAAAAGTAGAATATCTTAAGGTAATCGAAAGAGGGGAATCTGAAAGAATTATAGAGGACTTTATGATTGCAGCCAATGAAACTGTTGCTGAAAAGATATTTTGGATGGAACTGCCTTTCCTATACAGAACCCATGAAAAACCTGATCCAGACAGAATTACCGCACTAAATGATTCTATTAAAAAGTTTGGATACAGCCTTCATTCTCATGAGGATTTACATCCTGGAAAGTTCCAAAAGATAATAGAGCAGTCTAAGGAAGACGGCAACAGCCAGATCATCCATAAACTTATCTTGATGAGTTTAAAGCAGGCTAGGTATACCGTAGATAATATTGGACATTTTGGATTATCTTCAAATTACTATGCTCACTTTACTTCTCCGATTAGAAGATATGCCGACCTTATGGTTCACAGAGTTATCAATGAAACTCTTACAGGTTATCCAAGTAAAAAAACTATAAAGATGTTTAAAGATGAGATGTCTGCAATTGGATCTCATATCTCAAAAACAGAGAGAACAGCTATGAAATTAGAATCTGAAAGTGTAAAGATAAAAATTGTAGAATATATGCTAGATAAAATAGGAGAGGAATATAAGAGTAGAATTATTGGTTTCAACAAGACTAAGATATTCTTTGAAACGGAAGAACACGTAGAGTGTTTCTTTGACGGTGTCAATTCTCCTAATTACTTCACTTTTGATGAAGTAAACTATACTATGACAAATGAGGATACAGGTGAAATTTTTAAACTAGGAGACACTATAGATGTATCTATCGTTCGGGCTGACCTCAGTCAATTAGAGGTAGAAGTAGTCCCAGTACAATATTTAGACCAGTATAGAGGACCGAGACAATTTAGAAAAAAATATTAAAAAATAAAAATATAATTTTCATTCAACTCAACATAAAAAGAGGTTAAGGAATAATAATTCCTAACCTCTTTTTATTAAATTTTAACATCTACTCACCAAATAAATTCCCTTTTAACAACTCATTAGCCTCTCTTGTCAAAGGAATAAGATCAGTTCTATCTAAATAATTAATATCAAATTTCCTGTTAAGTGCTGCAAAATGTTTTAAACCAAAAGCGATTTTATTTAAATAAGAAAATACACCAATAGCTCCTGGTGGAAAATTGTTTGCGTCTTTACCATAAATAGCACGCAGATCTGCTAAATCTCCATAGATTTCTTCTACGGTATTACCATATTGTTTTAAATGATTGGGTACATTCCCCTCTTTAATCATTTCACCAACTTTTTTAGCACTCATTGCAGCCGCCATTGTAGCCCGGCAAATTCCAATAGCTGTAACATCCCCATCTCCATAAGATAAAGCTTTAAACACCTGATCTTCAGAAGCAAAACCTCCAGTCATAGTAATAGCCGGAATCCAGAGATCTTCTTTTTTTAATTTTTTAATGATATTAGAAATTATATTTTGCATTATTACAGTGGGAAGCCCCCATTCATTCATCATCTTACACGGACTGTATCCACTCCCACCCCCGGCACCATCAAAAGTAATCATATCAACTGAAGCCACACTTCCCAAACGAATTACCCTTTCTAAATCAGTGGAATCATATCCAGCCATTTTAAAGTAAATATTCTTTAAACCTAGATTTCTAAGTTCTTCTATACGGAAAATTAAGTACTCCTCATCCCACAAGGGTAATCTACTATAGATATAAAAATTAGGACATACTCCTTCTTCATAAGCTTTTATGATTTCAGGGTCAGTTGGATTTGGATATACAATATTTCCTGATTCATGTTTTTTCAATGCCTCATCAATATTTTTTAACCTGTTTACCGGTTGAGTACCTTTGGCTGACTGCCCAAATTTAAACTCTATCCCTTCTACATTTTCATTTTTTATTGCATATTCAGGAACACCCAGCAAATCATCTTCTACATTGCATTGTAAAATAATTTGTCCATAACCACGGTCATATTTTCTAAAAGTATCCAACATATTTTTTAAAGCAGGAAATTCTACAACCCTTCCACCCTTTATTTTTAATTCAGGATCCTTATTTCTCGCATCTTCCCCGATTACACAGCAGACCCCAGCCATAGCTGCTCCTGCAAAATAGTCTTTCCAATTTAATTTAATAAGTGCTGGTAAGATTACTGGCATTTTCATTTTAACAGTGTTAAATTTACCAAACTTTCTCTCTAGATTTACACTAAAAATATTTGCTTCGCCATAAGTTGGATTTGCACCAACAGCACCAAAAACATGACCATTAATATTAAAATGAGAATAATCAATGGGATAATCTTTTTCGGAAGCCACTTGATTCCCACCCGTAGTTGTAGGATATACTGTTTGTGCACCGAGAATCGCTGCTAATCCAAGTTCACAGGTCCCCACACAATCCTCCGTACAAAAAGAGCACATTCCCGACTGGGGTGAAAGTTTATCATTCCTATTTTTGGTATTATTAAAAGCCGATGACAGACTTGGTGAATAAGTCATAATAATATTCCTCCTTGTTATGTATATAGATTTATAAAATATAATATTTTTATTATAACAAAAAAACCTTGTATAAAGCTAATAAACAATTAAAAAATAATTAAAAAAAACTAAGAACGAAATTTGGTTTATCAGTAAGGTATAATCAAAATAACAAAGATCAAGTATTAAAATAACTGGCAATTAGATAAAAAAAAAGCTTTCAGAATATTTATTCTAAAAGCTTAATTAATTTAGTGGTTAAGATTTAAATAAAGAAAGCTGTTATACTCCTTTATTTTATAAGAAATCTTACCTTTTTATCCCATTATTTTTTCCATCAATTCATCAGAGATATCAAAATTAGCATAAACATCATTTACATCTTCATTATCTTCCAATGCTTCATATAATTTCATAACTTTTTCAGCCATTTCTTCGTCTTCGACTTTCACCATATTTTCAGGAAGCATTACTATTTCTGCATCTTCATATTTATATCCAGCTTCTGTCAAAGCTCCTACTACAGTTTGTAATTCAGTGTGGTCAGTTAAAATTTCAAACGTATCCCCTTCTACAATCAGATCCTCTGCTCCCATTTCTAGTGCTTCCATCATAAATTCATCAGCATCTAACCCTTCAGAATTTAATATGATTTGACCTTTTTTATTGAACATCCATGCTACTGCACCGTCAGATCCCATATTCCCACCATTTTTGGCAAAGTTTGATCTTACAGATGATGCAGATCTATTTTTATTCTCAGTAACCACTTCTACGATAAATGCAGTCCCGCCTGGACCATACCCCTCATATCTTATCTCTATATAATCTACACCAGCTAATTCACCAGTACCTTTTTTTATTGCTCTATCTATATTATCCTTTGGCATACTCTGTTTCTTTGCCTTCTCTAGTGCTAATCTTAATCTAGGGTTAAAGTTTATATCTTTTCCACCTTCTTTTGCTGCTATTGTTACCTCTTTTGCTAACTTTGTAAATAATTGAGCTCTTCTCTTATCTTGAGCTCCTTTTCTATGCTTAATATTAGACCATTTACTATGCCCTGCCATCACAATTACCTCCGATTATTAGTTTCTTATATATAACCTAATAATTTTATCATATTTAGAATAAGTTATCAAATTCACTCTATCTTTTGTCGATTTAGAGTGATGTAATAAAACTACCGGTTATCCTCAAAAATAACTTAAGAAAATTAAAAAAAATAAAATTTTTAAACAGATTCATGATATTATTTATTGAGGTAAACCTTGACCATAGAGTACCTTTAATGTTTATAATGTATTATAAACGGAAATTTCACAATGATATAAAACTTTAATTATAGATCAAAATAAATTTAAAGGAGATGGTAATGAGAAAAGATATAAAAAAATTGTTTTTTAAATATACCATCCCAGGTGTTGTAGGGATGATGGTAACTTCACTATATGTAGTTGTAGACGGAATATTCATAGGTAAGGCTGTGGGTAGTGACGGCTTGGCTGCTGTAAATATGGTGGAAGCTGTTATTGCTTTATCATTTGCACTAAATATCATGATTGCCACAGGAAGTGCTACCATAGTAGCTATAAAGATGGGGGAGAAAAAAAATCACGAGGCCAGTAAGGTATTTAGTTTTTTTGTACTTATGCTTATTTTAGCAGCCGGCGGAATAAGTCTTTTCGTTTTAGGATTTTTAGAACAGACTGCCGCTTTTTTAGGCGCTACCGGAGTTTTAAAAACCATGGTTATGGAATATATGAGGATAATCATGTATTTCAACATTTTCTTCATGGGAACATATTTTTTAGAGATCTTTGTTAGAACAAATGGAAGGCCTACCTATTCAATGAGTGCATTGATAACAGGTGGAGTATTAAATATAATTTTGGATTATATCTTCGTTATCCAGTTAGGTTATGGTCTAAAGGGAGCAGCCCTTGCAACGGGAATATCCCAGACCATCGCTACAACAATGCTTGTCATTGATTTCTTTAGAAGTGACAGTCAGCTCAAATTTGTAAGACCTGATTTTTCCATGAATCTCCTCTTTAAAGGCGTTATCAATGGATCTTCAGAATTTGTAAGTGAGATATCTTTAGGGTTTATAATATTTATATTTAACCTTATTATCATGAAAGAAATTGGAAAGATGGGAGTTTCGGCTTTTAGTATTATAAACTATATAAACACAGTTGTTTTTGCTATCCTTTTGGGAGTTTCCCAGGGGATACAGCCAATTATAAGTTATAGTCTGGGAGCCGGTGAAAAATATGTGATTAGAGGTATCTTTAGTTTAGCTATAAAAACAGTTTTCATCATTGGAATTTTTGCTTTTACATCTATGTTCTTATTTAGTGAGAAGATCATCGGGATTTTTTCTGATAATAAAGAGCTCTTAATCTTCACCACTAAAGCTGCCAAAATCTACTGTTTCGCCTATTTTTTAAATGGTATCAATATGGTCATGTCAGCATATTTTACAGCTATTGAAAATGCTAAACTTTCTGCTCTCATCTCTGCTCTCAGAGGAATAATATTTGTTACCATGGGTATTACTATTTTCCCTATGGTTTGGGGAATAGATGGTATATGGTTTACCATGCCCGTGGCAGAGGTTTTAACAGCTTTTATCGGATATAAATTTATTAAAAAGTGTGAGGTATTGAATCTGAAAACTGCATAATCCATAAATAAAAGAAGGAGAATTCATAAAATTCTCCTTCTTTTATTTAGATACAACATCACGTTGCTTATTTACTCACCTGTTTTATATATCTATACATTGTAGCTTCTGAGGTTTTTAGTTTTTCAGCGACCTTAGCCACCGATCCCTTTATTAAAAATACCCCTTTTAAATTTAATTTTTTAGTTATCTCTATTTTTTCCAGATGATCCATCCGGTCTACAGAGAGCCTGGATTCTGTAATAACTTCGTTTATTATTGAATCCATAATGTCTTCAATGGAACTTTCAAAACGCTCCTCCTCCTTATCCTCCATGACATTATTCCCGCCATAGTTGATAAAGTCTTCCATTCTTTTCTTCAGATCTACAAAATCTGAGATATCTGTATTTATCCCCAGTAAACCTATTATATTTTCTCTTTCATCCCTTATGAAATATGTAGAAGTTTTGAGCTGTCTCCCATCCTTTGTTTTTCCGTATAGGAGGAGATATTTTTTATCACTATTTCTATTTTCTTTTATATGTTTAAAGGAAAGATCAGCTAATGGTCCTCCTACCTTTCTTCCAGAAATATGTCCATTTTTTATAGCTATTATAGAGTTATTTATATTTCTTACATCGTGAAGTACAACTTCGTAGCTGGGTCCTAAAAAATCAGCTATAAAATTAACTAGATGTATATAAGATTTTAATTTAGAATCCACCATAATCATTCTCCCCTTAAATTTTATAACTTATTTTACCATAGTTTGAGATATAATTAAAAGAAAACGTTTTTATTCCCCGTGCAATAACAGTGCATATATGATATAATGTATAGTATTTTAGAATAATTATTTTAATGTAATATAATAGAGGGAGAAAAATATGTTTTTACCAACTACCAGAGAAGAGATGGATAGATTAGGCTGGGATTCTTTGGACATAATCCTAGTTTCTGGGGATTCCTATGTAGATAGTTCATATAATGGCAGTGCTGTTATAGGAAAATATCTGTCGAAATATGGATTCAAGGTGGGAATCATTGCCCAACCGGATATAGATAATGATGAGGATATTAAAAGGTTAGGAGCGCCTAACTTATATTGGGCAATATCTGCTGGATGCGTTGATTCTATGGTGGCCAATTATACTGCGACCAGAAAAAGAAGGCAGAAAGATGATTTTACACCGGGTGGGTTAAATAACAGACGTCCTGATAGAGCTACTATTTCATATACAAACCTTATAAAAAGAAATTTTAAGCAGACTCCTAAGCCAATTGTCATTGGAGGAATCGAAGCTAGTTTACGTAGAACCGTTCACTATGACTTTTGGACAAATAAATTACGTAAATCAATATTATTTAACTCAAAAGCCGATATTCTTTCCTATGGAATGGGAGAAAAATCTATGTTACAGTTAGCTCATAACTTTCAAAATGGAGATGACTATACCAATATTCGTGGAATCTGCTATATTGCAAAAGAACCCAAGGCTGGATATTTAGAATTGCCTGGTTTTGATGAATGCAAGGCTGATAAACATAAGTTTATCGAAGCATTTGAAAAATTTTATGTTAATAATGATCATATAACAGCTGTAGGATTATCACAAAAACAAGATACCAGATATCTTATACAAAATCCACCATCTATAATCCCAACTACTGAGGAGATGGATGAGATCTATGGATTAGAATATGAGAGAGCACTTCACCCATACTATCAAAAAATGGGAGATGTAAAATCTCTGGATACTATTAAGCACTCGGTTACTACCCATAGAGGTTGTTATGGAGAATGTAATTTTTGTGCTATTGCAGTCCATCAAGGGAGGACTATCACTGAAAGAAGTATAGACTCCATTGTAAAAGAAGTTGAAGATATCTCTATAATGAAATCATTTAAGGGATATATCTCTGACCTGGGCGGTCCCACAGCTAATATGTATGGGATTGAGTGTCTGAAAAAGCAAGAATTAGGAGCCTGTAAGGATATCAGGTGTATGTATCCTAAAACTTGCAAGGTCTTAGATGTAAATCATAATAAACAACTAGAATTACTGGATAGAGTCAAAAAAGTAGAGGGAGTAAAAAAAGTATTTATAGCATCCGGAATAAGGTATGATCTTGTTATGGATGACAATAAATGCGGCTCTTTATACCTTGAAAATTTAGTTAAAGATCATGTTTCAGGACAGTTAAAGATAGCTCCTGAACATACCGAAGATGAGATCCTAGGTCTTATGGGAAAACAGGGTAAGGATGTATTAAAAAGATTTAAAGATGAATTTTATAAAATAAATGACAGACTGGGTAAAAAGCAATTTTTAACTTACTATCTGATCGCTGCTCATCCAGGGTGTAATGAGAGACATATGAAGGATCTCAAGAACTTTGCCAGTCATGAATTAAGGATTAATCCTGAACAGGTTCAAATCTTTACTCCTACCCCGTCGACATATTCTACTCTCATGTATTATACGGAGATAGATCCATTTACAGGAAAATCTATGAAGGTGGAAAAGGATACAGCTAGAAAATATAAACAAAAAGATATTTTAATAGATAAAGATGCCAAAAACGGATATATGGGAAATTCTTATAATAAAAACCATAAAGACTCTAAAGATAAGGCAATCCATGGTCATGAAAAAGATAATAAACCTAAGAAGAATAAGTTCAAGGGTACAAATAAATTTAAGAAGAAAAAATAAAATTACTCCCCCTTCTTATAGTTTCTCGATTCACGAGAAAACACTAATAAGGAAGGAGTTAATAGGAGGAAATAAATTATGAAACCAATAGTTGCCATTGTCGGTAGACCAAATGTTGGGAAATCTACTCTATTTAATAAATTAGTAGGAGATAGAGTAGCTATCGTTGATAACCAGCCAGGTGTTACAAGAGACAGACTTTACAGAGAAACTGAGTGGTGTGGAACGGAATTTGTCTTAGTAGATACAGGTGGATTAGAGCCTAGAAACAATGACTTTATGATGGTCAACATCAAAAAACAAGCTGAAGTTGCCATGAACGAAGCTGACGTTATTTTGTTTGTTGTAGATGGAAAAGCTGGAGTTACTGCCTTAGATGAAGAGGTAGCTTACTTACTTAGAAAGAAAAATAAACATGTAATCTTATGTGTAAATAAGATCGATAACTTCCAAGCTCAATTAGAAGACACATATGATTTCTGGGGATTAGGATTTGAAGACCTGGCTCCTGTATCAGCAGAACATAAGGTAAACTTAGGAGATATGTTAGATACAGTTGTGGAACATATCAACCAATTAGAGATGCCTGAAGAGGAAGACGGAATAAAGATTGCCCTTATCGGTAGACCAAATGCTGGTAAATCATCTTTAACTAATAGATTATTAGGAGAAGAAAGAAGTATCGTAAGTGATATTGCTGGTACTACTCGTGACTCTGTTGACTCATCATTTGTACACAACGATGAAAAATATGTACTTATAGATACAGCTGGTATCAGAAGAAAATCAAAAATAGAAGAAGATTTAGAATATTACTCTGTACTTAGAGCAATTAAGAGTATCAAAAGAGCAGATGTTTGTTTCCTATTAATAGATGGTCACGACGGTCTTACTGAGCAAGATAAGAGGATCGCAGGTATCGCACATGAGGAACAAAAACCTCTTGTTATTGTTGTAAACAAATGGGATATTGTAGAAAAAGAAACTAAAACTATGCATAAAATGAGAGAATATTTAAGGGTTGAACTGCCATTCTTAAGTTATGCTCCTATCGAATTTGTATCAGCTTTAACTGGTCAAAGAACATTAAAATTAATCGATCATGTAGACTTAATTCATGCAGAATATCATAAGAGAATTAGTACAGGATTATTAAATACTGTATTAAAAGAAGCTATGGTTTTAAATGCTCCTCCTACTAGAAAAGGTAGAGTTATCAAAGTTAACTACTGTTCACAAGTTTCAGCTGCTCCTCCTAAATTTGTTATATTCTGTAACCATCCAGAATTATTACATTTCTCATATATTAGATATATTGAGAATAAGTTTAGAGAAGCCTTTGGATTTGAAGGTTGTCCACTTACCTTCGTAGTAAACAAAAAGGGAGACTAAAAAAAAAGATTCGAAGCCTGTGGCTTTGAATCTTTTTTTATGACTATGTTAATAATAATTCTACTTATTATCTTTTTAATATCTCTTTTACAGGAACATTTACTATCAGTGCTCCCTTATTTCTATTTCCAGTCTCTACATCAAATTGAATATTGATCTCTTCCTGCTCTATCTTTATATATTTTGAGATAACTTTAATAAGTTCATCTTTCATTTGATTTAAAACAGTATTAGAGATCAGTCTCCTATCATGGATTAAAACCAATTTTAATCTATCCTTGGCTACTGCACTGGATTTTTTTCTTCCAAATAATTTTTCAAACATATCTATCCCCCCACCTATCTAGAAAAGAAGTTTTTAAATTTACTGGCAAAACTTCTCTTTTCGTCTATATTTAAAAATGGGATATCTTCTCCTACTATCCTGCCTGCAATATTCATATATGCTTTCCCAGAAGGTGACATAGCCTTTACACTAACAGGCTCCCCCTTATTTGTGGAGATTACTATCTCCTCATCATCTGGAACTACACCTACTATATCAAGTCCTAATATATCTACAATATCATCCATATGCAGCATATTCCCCTCATTGACCAGCTTCATCTTTACCCTGTTTACAATAAGTTTAATCTCTCCCATCTCACTGGCAGCAAGCAGCCCTATTACCCTGTCTGCATCTCTTATGGAAGATATCTCTGGAGTTGTTATTATCAGCGCCTCATCTGCCCCCACTATGGCATTTTTGAATCCCTGCTCAATTCCTGCCGGGCAGTCAATCAATACATAGTCAAACTTTTCCTTCAGCTCCGCTACTAATTTTTTCATCATATCCGTTGAAACATCCATTTTATCATTTGTTTGAGAAGCTGGCAGTAAAAATAATTTATCATATCTTTTATCTTTTATCAAGGCCTGCTTCAACCTGCAAGTACCTTCCATAACATCCATAGAATTATAAACTATTCTATTTTCTAATCCCAATATTACATCTAAATTTCTAAGACCTATATCAGCATCCATCAATACTACACTGCTACCATTTTTGGCCAGGCCAACCCCTAGGTTGGCTGTT
>Ga0255400_10039_pt1 | contig 14675 bp, 11 predicted proteins | sample ANMaggSeSYBR01G7_FD_182117 | JGI IMG/M metagenome (GOLD analysis project Ga0255400, IMG submission 182117) | Sediment cell enrichment communities from methane seep in Santa Monica Basin, California, United Staets - ANME aggregate JGI... | ecosystem: Environmental > Aquatic > Marine > Cold seeps >... | reverse complement strand
TATAAATCATTAGTATCAAATAGCATCGTTCCAAAGTGGATGACATGTTTCTTTTCTTGTAATTCCTTTACTAATTCTTGTGGAAATAGATTCCCCTCCTCCTTAAGATTGAATTGCCAGGGAACTACAACTAAATTAATATCCTTTCCCTCAACAGCATCTAAGAATGCTTTGGCAGTGTATCCCCTGGTAGATGCCAGAACAATCCTGTTGATATTTCTTGATTTCGCTTTTTCTAAAACTAATTCTATTACCTCTGCTGTATTTTCTTTGCCCGGGTTTTCAAAATAAACAATCTTTTCTTCCATTTTTTTCACCTTTCATATTTATGATATAGAACATTATCATTTTACTAAAATATGGTTACTGGAATCAAATATTTCTTTAATTTAAAAGCAAAATAATAATTGTCTAAGGAAATAGAGATATCCTTGTTTATCCACCTAAATATTCTGACCCCTAAATATTTTATTTACTGTCAGCTTTTAGAACTCCTGCTTTAGCAAAATTTTCCAATTCCATTTCCCTGATAATAATACTTACTACTTCCTTAGGACAATTTAAAGTTTCTGTAATCGCATCGGTAACCTTTCTCACCATTTCCCGTTTCTGTTCCACAGTTCTTCCTTTTAGTAATTCTACTTGTAAAATAGGCATAAATTACACCCCCTTTCTTTGATAGTCACTATAACTGATAGTTGAATGGAAATCAATGTCTTAAAAATGGTAAAAAATGTGACAGGGGACGGTTTGTCATATTTTTTAAGCGACGATTTTACGCCAGGGTATCTTTGTACCAGCTCAATAATTCGGCAGCTTTTGGCGGAAGAGCTATTGGGGTCTATTCCTGTTTTTTTAAAGAGATTAAATGTGATAAAATAGAAGAAATTAAAATTGAATCTCCTATCTATTTACGAAAAGAACAGGTAGAGAAGATAAAATCTTCTCAAGGAGAGAGTAAAGGTGAGCAATTGGAAGTAGATAGTGGAATTTTTGATGATATATATAAAGTAATTCAAGATAGAAAATTAAATTGTAAAAGTAATTCTTATGTCTGTAAATTACTGGCTAACTCTGAGAATATGCTGCCTAAAAAAATAGGAGAAGAGGCAGCAGAAGTTATTATCGCCCTTAAAGATAAAGATAAGAATGCAATAATATATGAAGTTGCTGATTTATGGTTTCATACTTTAGTAGCTTTGGGTAATTGTAATATTACTCCCCAGGAGATATTTAAGGAATTAAAAAAAAGAAGAAAATGAGGTGATAAAAATGGAAAATTATCCTCGTTGGAGAGACGGATTAACTGACCAATTATTTAGAGCGATGTTGCTCTTAAAAAAAGAAAAGGAATGTTATAGTTTTTTTGAAGATTTAGCTACCATAAATGAAATTAAGGAATTTAGTCAAAGGCTTGAAGTGGCCCGAATGTTAAGCGAGGGCTCTACCTATGAAGAGATTGCCCATAAAACAGGAGCAAGTTCCGCCACTATTAGCCGGGTAAAAAGGTGCTTAAATTATGGAGCCGATGGTTATAAATTAATTCTGGAAAGATTATTTGGGAAAAAGAAATAGATGATGAACCAAAATAAATAAAAAAGATTATAAAAATAGGCTTTGTGCAAAAAATCACTTGACGAAACAGTTATTATTTGTTAAATTAAAATAAGATAAGTTATTAATAAAAATAAAATATAGTACAATAAAAAAGATATTCGATAAAAGGGAGTTTTAGCAAATTGGGTGGAGTGCAGTATCGAAAAAAAATTATTAGTCCCAGCTAGTATTGGAATGGATAGTGAACAATACCAGTAAGGGATTTTTTTGTGTGTTTTATGTCTTAAAATCTATTGAAAAATCAAAATATTTTAATGTTATGTTAAAAATAAATTAAAATAAGGAGAAGAAATAATGTACAAAAAACTTTTTATTCCTGGACCGGTTAATGTAACCGAAGATGTTTTACAAAAGATGGCTACTCCCATGATTGGTCATCGAACCAAAGAGGCTTCAATCCTGCAGAGAAGCATTAGTGATAAACTGAGAAAATTGATGTATACTCAAAATGAGATTCTTCTATCTACTTCTTCAGGCAGCGGTCTAATGGAGGGGGCTGTTCGTTCCTGCACTCAGAAGAGAGCAGCAATATTCTCCTGTGGTAACTTTGGTAACCGATGGTTTGCTATGGCGCAAGATAACAATATCCCTGCCGATAAATTTGAAGTTGAATGGGGATTACCTAACACTGCGGAGTCAGTAGACCAGGTTTTAGCCACCGGCAAATATGACCTTGTCACTGTAACTCACAATGAGACTTCTAGTGGAATAATGAATCCGGTTGAAGAGATCGCTAAGGTGATGAAAAAACATCCCGAAGTAATATTCTGCGTAGATGCGGTAAGTTCCTTAGGTGGAGCCAAGATAGAAGTGGATAAGTGGGGAATTGATATCTGCATAACCTCCAGCCAAAAATGTTTAGGTTTACCTCCCGGTCTTTCTCAATGCTCAATTTCAGAAAAAGCCCTGGAGGCAGCCAGGAAAGTTAAATTTAGAGGAACTTATTTCGATCTTTTACAGATATATAATTACATCCAAAAGAAAGATTATCAATACCCCTCTACTCCTTCTCTGTCCCATATGTTTGCCCTTGATTATCAACTGGATAAGATATTAGAGGAAGGATTAGATAACCGTTTTGCCCGCCATACCCAGATGGCAGATTACGTAAGGGCGTGGGCCAAAGATAAATTTGCTCTCTTGGCCCAAGAAGAATTTGCTTCCAATACAGTGACTTGCGTAAAGAATACCAGAGAGATTGGTGTAGGCGATTTAAACAAGGCTTTAGGTGAAAAAGGATATATGATTTCTAATGGATATGGAAAACTGAAAGAAAAAACTTTTAGAATAGCTCATATGGCAGATGCGACTCTTGATGAGATTAGAGAACTTCTTTCTCTAATTGATGAGATTTTAGGATTATAAGGGGTGATAAAAATGTCAAAAATATTAATAACTGATGGAATGGATAAAGGGGCTGTTCAGACCTTAAAAGATATGGAGCACGAAGTAACGGAACAGTTCTTTGAACCTGAAGAGTTAAAAGAACAGGTGAAAAAGTTTAATGTAATAATAGTGCGTTCCGCTACTAAAGTCAGGAAAGAGATTATTGATGAAGCCTTAAAGACTGGAAATTTAAAGCTGATTATTCGGGGTGGAGTAGGAGTGGATAATATAGATGTAGTTTATGCTGAATCGAAAGGAATAAAAGTAAGAAATACTCCCAAGGCAAGCAGTTCGGCTGTGGCAGAATTGGCTTTAGGGCATATGTTTTGCCTGGCTCGGTTTATCGGAATTGCCAATGTTACTATGCGAGAAGGTAAATGGAATAAAAAACAGTATAAAGGCATAGAACTTTCCGGCAAAACTTTAGGGCTTATAGGGTTTGGTAGAATTGGTCGGGAATTAGCTAAAAAAGCTAAAGCATTGGAGATGAAGATAATCTACACTGATATCTTAGGGCCAGCCAAAGATTGTCCTGAATATTCTTTTGTTTCTCTGGGTAAACTTCTTACTGATTAGGATTTTATATCCCTGCATGTACCGGGGAATAAAGATAAATCTCCTGTGATTGGTAAACCGGAATTTTCCAAGATGAAAGAGGGAGTATATCTTATTAATTGTGCCCGGGGTAGTGTGGTGGATGAGGCAGATTTATTAGAGGCTTTGAATTCCGGTAAACTTGCTGGAGCGGGAATTGACGTATTTCCCGAAGAGCCTCCCCAGAATTTGGAATTGGTAAATCACGAAAAAGTTTCAGTTACCCCTCATATAGGGGCATCTACCAAAGAAGCCCAAAAGAGAATTGGGGCCGAGATTGTTTCTATTATCAAAGAAAATTTTTAAATTAGTCGTTAGTATTTAGTTAGCTAGTTATTTGGTTTGTTGGTTAATTAGTTTAGTATTAATTCTTTAACTAGCTAACCAGGTAACCAACTAACCAGCTAACGATATACGAGATACGAATTAGGGCTTACGTAAAAAGGAAATTTCTATACAATTAAAATAAATAAAAAGGGAGAAAAAAATGCCAGTAATCAAACCATTTAAAGCTTTCAGGCCTGAATCAGATTTGGTGATCAAAGCAGCATCACCGCCCTATGATGTTCTAAATAGCGAAGAAGCCCGTCAATTAGTAAAAGACAATCCTTATTCCTTTCTTCACGTTAATAAAGCAGAGATAGATTTAGACTCTTCCGTAGACCATTATGATCAGAGAGTGTACGAAAAAGCCAGCGAAAATCTTAATAAGTTAATTAAGGAAAGAGTGTATTTACAGGACGAAGAGGAGAAGATCTATATCTATAGACAGATAATGAAGGGAAGGACCCAAACCGGATTGGTAGTCTGTGTTTCTATCGATGATTATCTCAAAGGAAAGATCAAGAAACATGAAAATACCCGAGAAGATAAAGAGAAAGACCGAATAAACCATATTGATTTTACTGATGCCAATACCGGTCCGGTTTTTCTTGCTTATAAAGCAAAAGATGAGATAAAGCAAATTGTAAATAGTTGGACTAAAGAAAAAAACCCGGTATATGATTTTACTTCAGAGGATGGAATTACCCATACCTGTTGGGCAATTGATGATAAATCAATAATTCAGCAATTAATAAAATCCTTTGCCGAGATTGATTATCTTTATATTGCCGATGGTCACCATCGGGCAGCAGCAGCGACTAAAGTAGGGTTGAAGAGAAGAAAAGAATTTAAAGATTATACCGGAAAAGAGGAATTTAATTATTCTCTGTCTGTTCTTTTCCCTCATGATGAACTATACATTATGGACTACAATCGGGTGGTAGCTGATTTAGCAGGAAATTCTGAGAAAGAATTTATTCAGAAAATATCTAAAAAATTCACTGTAGAAAAATATGACGAGGAAGGTCCCTACCGACCGGAAGCAAAAGATACCTTTGGCATGTATTTAGATAACTGTTGGTATAAACTAACTGCAAAACCGGGGACTTTTGATGAAGATGATGTAGTAGGCAGTCTCGATGTATCGATATTGCAAAATAATTTACTCACCCCTGTTTTAGAAATTAAAGACCCACGAACAGACCAGAGAATAGAATTTGTAGGAGGAATCAGGGGTTTGGAGGAATTAGAGAAAAGAGTGAAGGAAGGTATGAAAGTAGCCTTTTCCTTATATCCTACTTCTATAGGAGAATTGATGAAAGTAGCCGATGCAGAAAAATTAATGCCTCCCAAATCGACCTGGTTTGAGCCGAAACTTCGCAGTGGCATCTTTATCCATAAACTATAATTAGTATATTGTATATCGTATTTCGTATATAGTAAAGAAAATAAAAGAAAGAAAAAAGTAGGGGCGTATTGCATACGCCCCTCTACATGTGCGCCCAGCATGGGTGATTACTAGTCGGTGAAAGTCCGATATGGGGGTTGATAGTGCCAACCATTAGCTTAAGACAAGGGTGTCCATCGCGAGGTGGAATCTGAAGGAAGTCGGCGGCAAAACTCTGGTCTGAGGAATACGAACTACATATAAGGCATATGCTTGTGGGTAAGTTTGCATGACAAAACAAAGCCCAAAACTATCCGAAACAGGCGGTGTAAATGTAGCAGATAGATGGAGTGAAAGTAATCTCTCTTACCTGGGGAGGTCTGACAGATATGTTGTGAAATGAATTTTAATACAACAACTCATACAGTGATGCATGATTGAACTGTCAGAAGTCAGCAGACGCCATAGTAGATTAATACATTAATCGAAGGGCTGAACGTTAGGAGGTTTCTAAAAGTTTGAATAGCTCGAAAGAAATACCAAGAAAGCAGACAACTTCTCATGAAGACTATTTCCAGGATGGAAGGCTGGAAGCCGGAGATAATGGAAAAGTGCCCAGTATTCTTTCGGCGTTTGAGAACAGAAGAAACAGCGAAAGTGTATATTAGAAGATATACACAAGTAGCTAATTTCTAGCGAACCGCCGTATACCGAACGGTACGTACGGTGGTGTGAGAGGACGGTAAATGAATTAATCATTTACCTCCTACTCGATTAAAAAGGGAAACGTTTTATTTAAAAACAAATATGAATATTAAAGAAGAAATAAAAGAACAATTAAATAAGAGAACTCTATTACTCGATGGAGCGATGGGTACTATGCTCCAAGCGTATGGTCTTAAATCAGGGGAGTGCTCTGAACAATGGAATATATCTCATCCTCAAGTAGTGCAAAAAATTCATCAAGAATATATAAAGGCTGGAGCGGATATAATACTGACCAATACTTTTGGCGCTAATAGAATCAAATTAAAAAGTTTTGGTAGAGAGGATGATATTCTAAAAATAAATAAAATAGCAGTAAGCATAGCTAAAGGTGTAATAGATAAAGAAGGAAGTTTGGAAAAAAGAATATTTATTGCCGGTTCTGTAGGTCCTACGGGGAAAATCTTGGAACCATATGGAGATTTAAAAGTAAGTGAAGTTTACGGAAATTATAAAGAGCAGGCTGTGATTTTGGAGAAAGCAGGCGTAGATTTAATAATTTTAGAAACTTTTTATGATCTTGAAGAAATAAAAACTGCACTAAAGGCAGTGAAAGAAAATACTGATTTAATGGTGATTGCTTCGATGACTTTTGATAAAAATTTAAAGACTATATATGGAATTGATCCGGAAAGAGCAGTTATGGTTCTTGAAAATGAAGGAGCAGATGGGGTAGGAGCTAATTGTGGGACCGGTCCTGAAGTTTTATATAAAGTTTTAAAAATAATGAAGAAAGCAAGCAAGACTTATTTGATAGTTGAACCTAATGCGGGGATGCCTGAACTGGTTAAAGATAAAGTAGTATATCCTGCATCTTCAAAAATAATGGCTGATTATACTGAAAAATTTGTTAAATTAGGATTAAATTTAATTGGTGGTTGCTGTGGTACTACACCTTTACATGTTAAGGCAATGTCGAATAAAATTAAAAATTAATTGTAACAATTATTACTCCAACGACCAGATATGTAATAAATATAATATTTAGTAAGAGAAGAAAAAAATTCATCAAATTCCAAGAATCGTTAGTATAAGTGTAAATATTAGTGATGTAGTTAAAAAAGAGCAAGAAAATTGTTAGCTAAAATTTGACAAAGTTTATAAATGGTGATAAAATTTCGAAAAATTAAATATGTCTACAGAAGTGTGTCTAGGGTTCCGTCTAATTAGTTATTAGAGTCTGGACCAAGCGATACAAGGTATCTAATCGATACTACACTTTTAGGATAAAAGCCTGAGAGATAGGTTCTGTTAATATTTTCATTGCCTATTTTTCAGGCTTTTTTATAAGTAAAAGTGTTTAATGCTTTAATTAAATAAAGAAATGAAGAAAAATATTTATCTTAATGGATAGTATGGAGAATTATGAATAATTTAGATTATGAAGATTACTTAAAGACATTAAACAAAATAAGTAGGGCTATAGTTTCTGATCTTTATCTTGAGGATGTATTAAAGCTTATCGTCACTTTAACTGCCAACGTGATGAATGCAAAGGTTTGTAATGTATGGTTAATAGATGAAAAAAAGCAAGAATTTAATATTAAAGCTACCCAATCAATGCATCAGGAATATCTAAATAAAAGAACTATAAAATTAAATGAAGGCATAGTGGGATTGGTAGCTAGAGAAAAAAAACCAAAGATAATCTTTGATGTATTAAAAGAGGAACAATACAAAGAAAAAAAACTTGCCAGAAAAGAAGGTTTGGTTTCTATGGCAAGCATCCCTATGATGGTAAAAGATAAAGTTATTGGCGTACTAAATGTTTATACAAATAGGACTTATAAATTTACCAAAGCCGAGATTACTCTTTTAGGCACTATTGCCAATCAAGCAGCAGTGGCAATTGAAAAGACTGAACTTATTATTAAAACTAAAATAATTCAGGAAGAATTAGATACCAGAAAAAAAACAGAGAGAGCAAAAGGAATATTAATGGAAGAAAGGAACATAAATGAAAGTGAGGCTTTTTCTTTAATTAGAAAATCTAGTATGGATAAACGAATCTCTATGAAAGAGATTGCAGAAGCCATAATACTTTCTTATGAAATTCGGCAGATAAAATGAATTAACATATCCCAAACATATAGCAATAAAACGAAAAATGAAAAGCGCAAAACGTAAAACCATAGCTTAAAATTAAAAATTTAAATATATTGTTTTCTCTATTGAGTATCTTTTTTCTTATCTCGCATGCTATATAGCAAAATAAAAAAATAAAACTTAAAATTTAGTATCGAGAGAAAAAGTTTTAAGTTTTGAATTATGGTTTTTCGCTTTTAGTTTTAAATTTTTAGCTATATACTAAAAATTGAAAAATTGTATTCGAATTAGCGATTAATTTAAGTTTCTACAAGGGAGTAGAATAAACGGCAAAGAAGCCTAATTATTTCAACAAGGCCAAAGAAGTCCTTTTTTGACAATGTTTGTCTTAAAGGGGCTTCTTATTTTTTTATAAGTAGGTCTTTGAATCGAAATAAACAAATAGAAAACAGGAGGTGGTACGGTTTATTCTATTCACAATATTAATAAATAATAGATCTAAAAAATATTTATAGTAATTTAAAAATTTAATAATTGAAGAGGAGAATTAATGATGACAAATCAAATAGACACTTTTGAAATACTGCAAATGCAGTTAGAAAAAGATGTTAACAAAATAGATGCTTTTGAAGCGGCACAAATACAGTTAAAAAAAGCTGCTAATAAAATGAATTTGGATCCTAATATTTTAGCTCAACTTAAGAAACCAGAAAGGGTATTGATGGTCTCTATCCCGGTAAAGATGGATAATGGAGCGGTAAAAGTATTTACCGGTTTTAGATCACAATATAATACTGCTCGAGGACCAGCAAAAGGTGGGGTAAGATATCATCCTGATGTTAGTTTGGATGAAGTGAAAGCTCTTTCTGCCTGGATGACCTGGAAGTGTGCTGTTGTGGGAATCCCTTATGGTGGAGCTAAGGGAGGAGTAATTTGTAATCCAAAAGAAATGTCAGATGGGGAATTAGAAAAACTTTCCCGAAGATATATCTATGAGATTTCATCTATTATCGGTCCTAAAAAAGATATTCCCGCACCCGATGTTTATACTACCTCCAAGATTATGGGTTGGTATATAGATACATATAATAAACTTACTGGAGAGGCAAGTTTTTCCACTATAACCGGGAAGCCTTTAGAATTATGGGGTTCAGAGGGTAGAGGAGAAGCTACTGCTCGTGGTTTATCTTATACGGTAGAAGTAGCTGCAAAAAAGCTAAATATTAATCCTTCAGAGGCTACAGCAGTAATTCAAGGGTATGGGAATGCCGGTTCAATCTCTGCTAAATTACTTCATGAACAAGGATATAAAATTATCGGAGTAAGTGATTCTAAAGGTGGAGTTTATAATCCTCAAGGGATCGATCCATTAGAAATATTAGATTATAAAACTAAAACCGCTTCAGTAAAAGGTTTTCCAAATACAGAATTGATTTCCAATGAAGATTTATTAGAAATAGAATGTGATGTTTTAGTACCCGCAGCTTTGGAAGGAGTAATAACCGAGAAAAACGCTAATAGCATAAAAGCAAAAATAATAGCTGAAGCCGCAAATGGACCTACCACTCCGGAAGCAGATGAAATATTATATCAAAGAGGAATTTTTATAATCCCCGATATTTTAGCTAATGCCGGTGGTGTCACTGTATCTTATTTTGAATGGATACAAGGTCTTTATGGCTATTTCTGGAACGAAGAAAGAGTAAATAGAAGATTAAAGAAGATAATGGTAAAGTCATTCAATGAAGTATTAAAGCTTGCTCAAGGGGAAAAGATAGATAATCGAACTGCAGCATATATATATGCTATATCACAGGTAGCGGAAGCAATGAAAGCGCGAGGAATCTGGCCTTAAATTTTTAGGTTCATCTATTTTTTGACATAAGACATGATTTAATATATTATATTTTTAAATTACGGGAGTATGCCTATGGTTCCGTCTAATCAATTGTGATAAGAGTTTGGACCGAGTGACATAAAATGTTAATACAAAAGTATTAACATTACACCGTGGGTATAAAAGATCCCAGCGGATGGGTCCTTTTTGTTTTAACTAATGAAATGGATTTATTTGTTGGGGTATTTTTATATAGAAATAAAAATAAAAAGTAGGTGAAGAATTATGCGTAGTGATGTAGTAAAAAAAGGGATAATTAGAGCTCCACATCGCTCTTTGCTTAAGGCATTAGGAGTAACAGATGGGGAGATGGTAAAACCTTTTATTGGAGTTGCTCAGGCAGCTAATGAGATTATTCCCGGCCATCTTCATTTAAAACATATAGCTCAGGCGGCAAAGGATGGAATAAGAATGGCAGGAGGAGTTCCTTTTGAATTTTCTACTATAGGAATATGTGATGGGATAGCTATGAATCATGAGGGAATGAAATATCCTTTACCCAGCAGAGAATTAATAGCAGACTCTATCGAAGTAATGGCCAAAGCCCACGCCTTTGATGCTTTAGTTCTTGTCCCAAATTGTGATAAGATAGTCCCCGGAATGATTATGGGTGCCCTAAGAGTTAATATACCCACTATTTTAATAAGTGGCGGACCTATGTTAGCTGGATTTTACCAGGGGAAAAATATTGCCTTGAGTAATGTCTTTGAAGCAGTTGGAAAGTTTCAAACCCATTCTATAAGTGAGCGAGAATTAAAAGAAGTAGAAGATTATGCTTGTCCGGGAGTTGGTTCCTGTGCCGGGCTGTATACTGCTAATTCTATGAATATTTGGGCGGAAGCTGTGGGTATAGCTCTCCCCGGTAATGGAACTATTCCTGCTGTTGATGCCCGGAGGATAAGATTAGCCAAAAATGCAGGAATAAAAATTATGGAGCTATTGAAAAAAGATGTTAAATTTTTAGATATTATTACTAAAAAGGCTATAGAGAATGCGATTGCTGTAGAGATGGCCTTGGGAGGTTCTTCTAACACTATGCTCCATTCTCTGGCTATAGCCTTTGAAGCAGGTATTCCTTTTAATATAGATGATTTTAACTGTATAAGAGAGCAAGTGCCTCAATTGTGCAGTCTTTCTCCGGCAGGAGAATACCATATTCAAGATTTAGATAGAGCAGGAGGTATTTCAGCTCTAATTAAAGAGCTAAGTAAGAAGAAGATAATTAATTTAGGGGAGATTACGGTAACTGGCCAAAATATCGGTCAGAATGTTGAAAACGCACACATATTAAATAATGAAGTAATAAGAACCATAGAAAATTCCTATAATTCCAAAGGGGGTATTGTTTTTTTAAAAGGCAATTTAGCTCCTCAAGGTGGAGTGGTAAAAAGTTCAGCAGTTCATCCTGATATGTTGAAACATCAAGGACCAGCAAGGGTCTTTAATTCAGAAGAAGAGAGTACTAAAGCTATTTTAGAAGGTAAAATTAAAAAAGGAGATGTTATTGTAATCCGTTATGAAGGGCCTAAGGGCGGTCCTGGTATGAGGGAGATGCTAACTGCTACTTCGGCTATTGCTGGTATGGGGTTGGATAAAGATGTGGCTTTGATTACCGATGGTCGTTTTTCCGGAGCTACCCGAGGAGCTTCTATCGGACATGTAGCTCCGGAGGCCGCCATGAGGGGCCCAATAGCTATTATAGAAGAAGGGGACATCATTGAAATAGATATACCAGAGAAAAAATTAAATGTTAAGCTGGAAGAGGACGAAATTAAAGAAAGATTAAAGAGACTAAAGGTGTTCGAACCTAAAATAAAATCAGGTTATTTAAAATACTATACTGATTTAGTGGATTCTGCCGACAAAGGAGCGGTAAGAAAAATTTAAATTTTTAGGTTTTAAGGAATAAAAAAAATAAGGTTTTTGGGTATTAATGGTTTATATCTATAAACTTGCTGAATAAAATATAAAAGAATTTATTAAGTTAGTGTAAACTTTAGTAGAGTAGTAAGATAAAAAGAAGAATATTACTTTTTCTATCTTTTCTTTCTCTTTCTTAACTCGATACTTGATACTATATACTCGATACTTTTTTAAATTCGCTGTCAATAGTCAGTGAAAATGTCCCTTTTAAGGTAGTAAATCAGTCAGTGAAAATGTCCCCTTTAAGATTAAAAACTAAAACAAAATATTTCCCTAAAGGCGGATTACTTTAAACCAAATTAACTCATACCATCCGGGACCTGCCAAGGGTGTCCCCTTACAAAAGTGCACCCCTGGCAGATATGCTATCTACTCCCAACCTTTGGGGTCATAGATAGCAGCAACAAATTCCCGATCGCTTTCTTCGTAAGTGAAGTGTTCTACCCCGTTTCTCCAGGGATGGTCATCTTTAACCTTTATAATCCTTCTAACCCTATCTTTCTTAGCTATAACCTTAACAGGTCTAACCGTCTTTCTTACTTCGTAAACACTACCCTTATATTCTGCCCGTATACCGAATCTAGGGCTGGTTAATACAGCAATGGAAGCTTTATTAGGTATAGCTACTACCAGGTTATTTTTAATTACCTGGTAGATTTGTCCTCCAAAAGAGAAAGTAGAGCCATGGCATGCTTTGCGAGTCTCTTTCCTGCACAGTATATAATCTATATTAATATGTTTCTCTAAAGGCCGGTAAGCAGACTGGGGCTCTCGGGGAACCACCGCAAAACGGGCATTAAACTGTTTGATAAATCCCGGAAGAAAGGAATTCGCTTCTTTAATAGATTTAATACCGGCGAGACGCAGCTCTAAAGTTAATCGATCCTGCAAGGTTCCCCAGAGCCTTTCAATGCGACCTTTGGCCTGGGGAGAGTAAGCATAAATAATTCCTACGGAAAGCTCCTGCATAGCCCTGCTAAACTGGGTATAAGCAAAAGTTTTACCTTCCAACTCATCATAAATGGTAAGCTTAGCATTACTGGGTGCCTTAAATATAGTGTGTCGGTCTACATAAATGCTAACTGGTATACCATATTCTAAAATGGTCTGTCTTTTAACCTCGAAATAACCGTTTAAACATTCATTCGGAGAGAAGCAAAGGCCGGTTATATTCCCCCTGGCATCATCTATTGCCCCATGCAAAGAACATCCTATACCGGGTATCCATTCATAAGGAGAGGCATCCATTTGCAATAAAAGCCCCTCTTGAGGCTTACGTTCTCTAGTACGGTGAGGTTTAGGTGGCCTGTGTCTTCTGGGGCTTTTAATACCTTTGGCTTTAAGGATTCTAGATACAGAAGATTGACTAATAGTAATCCCTTCCTCTTCTCTTAAAAGTTCTGCCAGATGGGTATAATTTACCTCTTTATATTTATTTCTAACAAGAGAAACAATTTTCTCTCTTATCTCACCAGGGATAGTATGCTTAGGTTTACGGCCTCTATTTTTATGGACAACAAACACCTCGCCATCTTTTTTAACACCTGCCTTTAGACGTTTTATCTGGCGTTCGCTAAGGTTTAAAACCTCCGCAGCATCCCTGCTGGTCATCTTATCCTCAATTAGAGATTTGATGACATGAACTCTTACTAATTCTTTTTTGGTCATTAGATATCTCACCTTTTCCATAGTGACATTATTACTGATTAATTTTAAGGTGACAATATCACAGATTAATTACATACTTTTTTAAATTCGCTTGACATTTAAGGCTAATTGTTGTAACCTATTTTTTAATAAACAAAAATTGTAAATTATGAAGGAATAAGTAGGCAGACCGAGATTGTTAAAGAGAGCCAATGGTTGGTGCAAATTGGCAGCATAAGTTTGCCGAAAATCTCACCTTCAAATATTTTATACACAGGTGAAATTACATAGTAATCTGTGACGCCTCAAAAGCGTTATACATTGTCTACTAATTAAGGATAGAGGTAAGGAAGGTTTACCCCTTCTTTTCTTTATTAAATTAGGGTGGTACCACGAATAACTTTCGTCCCTATTTTAGTCTTTATAGATTAAGATAAAGATGGAAGTTTTTTTTATTTTACGGGAGTATGCCTAGGGTTCCGTTTAATCAATTAAGATTAGAGTCTGGACCGAGTGGTATAAAACACTAATACCGCAAGGGTTAGTGTTACACCGTGGGTATAAAAGACCCCAGCGGATAGGTCCCCTTTGTTTTAATTAACAAAATGGATTTACTTGCTGGGGCCTTTTTATATGCAAAAACAAAAGTAAAGTTTGTAAATTATTTATTCCAAATTATAGGAAGGAGATGAGTTATATGAAATTAACTGGAGCGCAAATAGTAGTAGAATGTTTAAAAAAGGAAGGTGTAAAAGTAATATTCGGCATCCCAGGTGGGGTAATGATGCCTCTATATGATGTCCTTTATAGTGAAAATTCTATAAAACACATACTTACCAGGCATGAACAAGGAGCAGCTCATGCAGCTGATGGGTATGCCCGTGCTACCGGTAAAGTGGGTGTTTGCATGGCTACTTCCGGACCGGGAGCTACTAATTTGGTAACCGGTTTAGCCAATGCCTACCTTGATTCTATTCCTTTGGTAGCATTTACCGGCCAGGTGTCTACCAGTTTAATTGGGACTGATGCTTTTCAAGAAGTAGATATTAGCGGTATTACCTTGCCAATCACAAAAAATAGTTATGTAGC
>Ga0255400_10038_pt1 | contig 14791 bp, 13 predicted proteins | sample ANMaggSeSYBR01G7_FD_182117 | JGI IMG/M metagenome (GOLD analysis project Ga0255400, IMG submission 182117) | Sediment cell enrichment communities from methane seep in Santa Monica Basin, California, United Staets - ANME aggregate JGI... | ecosystem: Environmental > Aquatic > Marine > Cold seeps >... | reverse complement strand
AAGCATTCTGGTTGTGCGGAGCTTGCACATCATAGGATTGGAAATCCAGGGTCTTACATGCGCCCCTGCGCCCCAGGGATAAATAAACTAACTCAACATGTCACATACAACAAGTATAGTAAAATATTATGAAGATCTTGCCGATAATTATGACAACAGATTTGATAATCAAAGGCTTGAATATATGCGGTCAGTAGAGAACAGGGTTCTTCTTAATAGTTTAAAACCCGGTTTAATTCTTGATATAGGTTGTGGGACTGGAGAACAAACATTATTTCTTGCACAAAAAGATTATCAGGTAATTGGTGTGGATATCTCAGGGGAAATGATAAGGATTGCAAAAGACAGGGTAAATAATGCCGATCTGAATGATAAAGTATCATTGATCCTTGCCTCAGCCGAAGCTCTTCCTTTTAAAGATAATTGCGTTGATGGATTAATTTCAATCTTTGGAGTATACAGTCATGTACCGAATATAAATATCGCCATACAGGAGATATACAGGGTCTTGCATAACGGCAGCCTGGCTGTGATCACTGTTGTGAATAGATGGAATCTAACCTGGTGGGTCAAAACCATTCTTAACGCAAAAGGACGCTGGTTATTACATGCCTTAACTAATAAGGAATATACTCTGAATGGATTGTGGACATATTATTTTTCAAAAAGCGAATTATCAAATATGCTGAAAAATAACGGGTTTAAGGTATCAATCGGGTGTCTGCTACTGTTGCTATACCCGCATAATAATAGGAAACTATATTTTTATGAAAAATTCTTTATGCGTTTTGAAGATAAAGTAAGATGGTTGTTTCCTTTTAATAGTCTAGGGTACTATCACCTGGCGGTTTTTGAAAAAAAATAGATGTTTTTCGTATCCATTTCAAAAAGGTATCGAGCCTTCAATCTGTGTGAATCCTCGTGATTCTGTGTTTTATGAATGGCAAATTCCTGCCACATTCTTTCTTACGCTTCCCTGCCGCCCCGATTGCACTTGACAGGCTGCCGACCATGGGGGTGCGGACAGGGAGCAGGTTATTTGATGTGGATTAAAGGGTATATTTGGTCAACGACCCCGAACGTCGCTACGCTTTGTCCGAGGCATCAAAAGGGTACATAGGTGATAAGTTTAGAAGCCAGCTTTTAGAAATTCATAGAAATGGTTTCATTCATTACATGAAAGATTATGGAAGCTTTAATGATAAATTACAACTCAAAATATTATGGGATTATGGTTTAGCAGTTGATTTATTGCAGACAATTCAATTTTTAGTTTAATTTACTCAACCTTAGATTTTATAGGCAAAGTCAAGATCATTCTTAAAGCTAAAAATACTAATGGTTCGAATATAATTAAATATAGTAATCATGGTTATATAGAAAATGGTACTGCTCTATTGGCTGAATATATTTCTATTGAAAGAGATTGGTACTATTGGAGATTAAATGAAGATTATAGATAAATTGGAAAAAAAATAATGGATGAATTAAGTAACCATTATGGGTCATGGGCTTCACCTTGTTTTTATGTTAAAGATGATGAAATTAAGTTTAAAAAAGAAAAATATAATTTTTGATGGTAAAATTCAATCTAACTTGAATACCTTAAGGAAAAATCCTATTTTTGCGCAAAATTGCTCTTCAGTTTCAAGATATTCTAAGAATGCACATAATTAGCCATTCGGCAGTCACCAGTATACACTGGACAAGATGTAACGTGGCATGTATAGCGATTTTCATAACTGTCAAGGCCGTCCAACAATTCAAAATCGGACGGAAAGAAAGTGCAAATAAGGGTTTAAATTCAAAAAGAAGAGAAAATTTTCATGTCAAACACAATTGTGGGTCGCCCCTACACCATATAAAAATCATTAATGTGCAATATTGCTGTAATACATACACTCATCCTTTGAAAATATTGGTATCTCGCAATTTTCGTCTGCAATACCATCCAGTCCCCTCACAACCACAGCTGGAATTCCCTCACCCGCCTCACCCATGATAAGCTGCGTCGCAGATACCAGGTTGTCAGCCGTGGCCTTACTTGTAATTGTAAGTTCCTTCCCGAACAGGTCCTTAGACCCCCGTGCATCTTCCACAGGACACAGACCCGAACAACCCAGTGCTATCCCCACACACCCAAGCCGCATAGGTTGCGTACGGCTGTCACCAACAATAACACCCAAGCGGCAGTCAAAGGCTTCCTCAAGCTGTTTCTTGATACGCTTGGCACTTGATGCCGGGTCCTCCGGCAGCAGCACCACACAGTCAGGCGGTGCGTTGGAACCATCTATTCCGGCATTGGGCGACAGGTTTCCCTTGGTGATGGTGAGTACTGCACCGGGCACGCCTCCGATGATCTCATCGCACTCCCCAAGTATCAATTCCATCTCCCTGGGGTCAACAGCATACTTTAGCCCCAATTCACGGGCTTTTTTCCCTGCCTCAACATCATTAAGGTTAAACAACCTGCCTTCGGCAGTGGCCACAGCCGATTCGGCCAGCACCACAATATCGTCGTCCATGATGGTCATACCGCTTTCCCTGATAGAACTTATAAGCACGCTGCCCATATCATCAGCCGGCTCTATCAGCGGCGTCTTTATTCCGAATAATTCAAGTTTATCTGGCATGACAATCCATTTTAGGTATCCCTTTCAAAAAGTAGGGTAATAAAATTTGTATAAATCATTGTTTATATTTATCTGCCACAGAGAGCACAGAGGACACCGAGAAGAAATCCTCTGTGATCTCTGTGGCTATTATTTTTTCTCTCTTATTTGAAGTGAATACCATTTTAGTTACTATTATTTCCATAAAGAAAATGCTCACTTCATTTGCATTTTCTAAGCCTACTGGAAAGTATATACTTTCCTATACGTTTAAAAAATCATGCATAATTGTAAGGGCGCAGAAATCCCCGCACATAGTACACGGTCCTTTTTCAGGACACATACCTGATGCCTTTTCAGGCTCGATGGCATACTGCATCTGTCCATCCCAGTCCATGACCGCCCTGTATCTTGCCAGTTCCATATCCTGCTGTCTGGCATCGTACTTGATGGAATCACCAATATGTGCAGCAATGCGAAATGCCACCAACCCTTCCCTTACATCGTCCACTGTAGGCAGCCTCAGATGTTCAGAGGGTGTGATATAGCACAGGTAATCCGCACCCGCACCCGCAGCTATGGATGCACCCACTGCCCCTGCAATGTGGTCATAGCCAACAGCTACATCGGTAGGCAGCGGTCCGGCCACGAACAACGGGAAATCCCCGGCATCTTTGTGGTATTTGACGTATCCGGCCACCTCTGATGCACGTACATGCCCACCCATACCTTCCACAATTACCTGGACCCCGGCCTGGTTTGCCTGCCTGGCCAGTCTCATGTTCGTCAGCATCTCCTGGTGCTGTGGAGAATCGGGTGTATCATTGATGCAGCCGCTGCGCATGGTATTGCCCAGGGATAGTATCACATCATTCTCCTTCAGGGTTTCCAGGATATGATCATAATTATCTATGAAAGGATTGCCGCATTCATTGGTAAGCATGTATATACTGGTAAAAGAGCCGCCCTTCGATACCATGCCCATAATGCGGGGATGGCCTTTTAATTTCTCAATACAGTTACGCTCTATACAGTGCAGGACCACAGAGCTGACGCCTTCATCGACCTGCTGCCGGATATTATTCAGCAGGTGGTCTTCGGTCATGGAGTAGATACCCTGTTGGGCTACTGACTGGTATATGGGTACTGTGGTTATGGGCAGGGTGGTATGCCGGTAGATGGAACACCTGATCGCGGGGATGTCCCCGCCCATTGAAAGGTCGGTCAGTGTATCAGCTTTATATTTCTCTGCCACCATGGCCTTTTCAAGTTCTTCTTTCGGGTCGATCATTGCACTGGAAGTGCCGATGTTCACATTTACCTTGGTGGTGGCACCCTTGCCTATTGCTACTGAGATGGGGTCCCGGGTCATTATGACCAGACTACCCTCTACCAGCCGACCCCGGATCACTTCAGGGTCGATACCTTCACGGGACGCCACATCTTTCATCTGTCTGGTAATAACGCCGTTTTTTGCCAGTTCTACTTGTGTTTTCCCGTTTTCCATTAGTCTCACTTACGTTCTTTTTTAACGTATAGGAAAGTATAAACGCATTTCGATATCGATATAGGTAATTTTCTTAGCAAGAGCAACCGCATCCGGTCCTCAGCACAAAGACCGGGCAGCCTGGGAATTTAGTGACTCGATAAGCATAATAACTATATTAAATATATATTAGATATTGTTACATGACTTACCAATTGGAGAATTTCAAATGAGATTTAATATCATTTGTGAAACTGATGAAGATGGCAAATATGTCGTTGAATGTACCGACCTTCCGGGATGCTTGTCTGAAGGAGATACACTGGATGAAGCTATGGACAATATTAATGAGGCCATAGTAGGTTGCCTTACATCGAGGCTTAAGTGTGCAAAGGATAAGTTCCTTAAAAAAAGTCCTTCAATGTTCCACGACCGGATCAATATTTCATTAGACACTGCAACGACTGCTGAATATGCCTAAACTACCAAGAGCCAGCGGGGACAAGCATGTGTCAGCTTTTAAGGCAGCCGGCTGGCAAGTAAACCATATTGAAGGGAGTCATCATATCCTCATAAAAAATGATGGTGAAATCCATCTGTCTATACCTGTCCATAAAAATAAAATACTTGGTGTCGGTCTATTGAAGAAGTTGATAAATAAGGCGGGACTGACCAATGAAGAATATCTAGAATATTTTTATGGAAAATGAGAATTTAGAGATGCACCGTGCGGACCACGCCTGATGTTTAGTTATGTAGGTAACGTGTGTCATCTCTGCGTCCTCTGCGGTGAATCTTTTTTATCACGATCCATTTATCCAGAATAAATTAAAAAGTCACTGTAAGGATAGCGAAAGGTTTTTCATCTTTCATTATATTTTTCTTAAGGTTTAGGGAAGGCAACTAATATAACAAAAACACGGCTCGAATATAAACCGCGAAAAGAGGTGCTGTATGTCAATTTTAAATAAAATAGCCTACTTCCGGGATCAACGGGATGAAGTACCAAATCAGGAACTTGCAAGTGAATTAGTTAAAACGAAGGAAATAGGAGGTATTCGGGAAATTGCTGAAAACCTCTGGAATGAGAACCGGAATATCCAGAGTGATTGTTTAAAAGTCCTGTATGAGATCGGGTATCTCGATCCGGAATTGATAGCGGATTATGCAGGTGATTTTTTAAATTTATTGAAAAGCCCGAACAATCGAATGGTTTGGGGAAGCATGATGGCATTGTCTACTATTGCCGTGATAAAAGCTGAAGTGATATTTAATCAACATGAAGAAATATTAAAGGCAATAGAAAAAGGTTCTGTCATCACAAGAGATAACGGAATAAAGACTCTTGCAATAACCGCCTCAAGAAATGATGAGTATAAAAAGAAGATTTTCCCGTATTTGTTAAAACACATGGAATCATGTCGACCAAAGGATGTACCACAACACGCTGAAAAAATAGTGGTAGCGGTCGATTCGACCAATAAAAACAGGTTTATTGAAATGCTGGAAAAAAGAATGGTCAATATGACAAAATCACAGGCGTCGAGGGTGAAAAAAGTCATTAAAGAGACAGAAAAACGCTAAGCAGCGATAACTGTATTCATTTGATGGTTGCTTAATTCAAGACCTCGTTATCCATCTGTTTAACTGTAATGCCACCGTCCATCGTCGCGGCACCGTTCCCCATCACATCGCTCCCGCCTCTGGGCTGCATGGCCTTGGTGATTACTATTGCCACAGCCGCACCTGCACCGGCGGCAGGCCTAAGCATCTGGGCAGATGGGGGCTGTGTGAGTGGATATGGCGGGTGGAAGAAGGGGGGGCTGGACAGCATTTCAATATGAACCGCAGATGGACGCAGATTGAAGGTTGACGTTCACAGTTTCACCACAAAGTTCGCAAAGAGCGCAAAGCTGTTGCTGCATTGACTTTGCGTCCTTCGCATCCTTTGCGGTGCAGTATTTCATAAATAATATATTTTAACAGCCGCCGGCAGCTAACCGAAATAACATCCACTTCGCAACCCCGAACCGTCTGATACCCATGCATCCACGAGGCAGCATAAAAGCGTCCGCCACCCCACGCACCATAAGAGCGAGAAGAGCAGAGCGGGAGGGGGCACCTGGGTGGAAAGAGGGAAAAAGGAGGCGGCGGGAAAGCAGAAGAAGGAGTGGGGGCTGGAATCAGTTCAACATCAACCGCAGATACACGCAGATTTTATCAATTGATTTGCATGGGGAAGTGAGATATGCAACCAGAGATGCATTAATGGTTGTAATATTCCAGTATCTTTATTATTTGGTTTATTATTGTGCTGCTGAAAAGCCGGATATGAGGAGGAATTGTCAACTAGAAGAGTGTTAGCTGGAGTCGTATTTTATTCCGGATTTTCCACATAATTTGAAAGGTCTGGATACTTTTTGTGATATTCCTCAACAACTTGCTTTGCTGCTTTTTGTCTCACTTTGCGAGCAACGAATGCTTTTTTATATTCTTCTTTATAATTGTTCAGAATTGTATTGAGGCGTTTACCTTCGAGATTTAATTTAAACAAATCATCTTCCCCTTCAACCTTCTCAATTAACCCAAAAAATTCACATTCTCCAATAAAATGATCAACTATATTTTTGCCAAGTTTTTCACAAGCATAATGAGCAAGATTTCTAGATGATTTACAAAATTGTTCCACGGATTCTTTTGAAAAAACATTGATCTGTGTGTTTTCACGCATATTTTTTGTAACTATTTCTGTAACTATTTTGCTGCCCATAGTTAGGGGATGAGAGGATGGATAAAATTTTGTTAATACTTCGGATTTTACTTCATGCCCATCGCTGCCTAACATTTTAGTCAAGTTAAGATCCTTATGTTGACTTTTATATTGCTTATCTCTAGAATTTATTCTTGTGAATAATTGAAGTACTTCACCTTCAAAAAGGCTGACCTGCCAAATTAGCAATAAATCGTTAGAGCTAACATGAATTTCACCTTCATTTTCCTGTCGTTCGATCTCTCGAACTATACCATCTGTTTTATGCGAGGGAACGCAAATAACAAACTCCATCGTTTCAATTTCATCGCCTAACATTTCCTCTAAATATTTCTGATTTTCAATCACATTCGTTTTAGCTTCATATGCATCAGAAATATATTTTCCACGATTTGATTTCACAGAAGATTTACACTCTACAAAAATAGCATGTTTCTTTTTATCGTTATAAATCATAACATCGAAATTTTTCACACCAAGTTCGACAAGGGGCTCAGATGAAATAAATGCATAACCAAGGTCATTGTAACATTTGCTCTCTGGTCCAAAAGCCGATATGCAGATATCAACCAATTTATCATGATATTCAGACCTCTCAAAGTGTTTTTTAAAAGATTCTATTTCAATTTTGTGGAGATTCTTCTCTATCTCCTTAATTCGGACTTGGACTTCTTTGCCACTTTTTGACGCAAGTAGACGATTTAATTCGTTTTCTACGCCACTACCAACCCCTTTCAAAACAACCTCCTCAAATTAGGAATTCTGCTCTAGGGTCAATTGATTTAATTATAAATTCGTAAAATTTCATGAACTCAGAAAAAATCATCTTACCATCCGGGAACATCTTAATGTGATTTTCATTAGCTTTAATACGAAATTGAAACCCTGACTTTGATACTAGATCAGAACTTAAAAATAGTGATCCTTCTCTAGCTATGAAATCTACAATAGTATAATCTTTGTTGAGTTTTGCCCTGAATTCACTAATATCATGATATTCAATTGATTGATTAAGTTGAATTGAAACAGGTGTACTGCTGGGAATATCGAAAATCCGGCCTGCTGTGTTTACAGGTAAAACTTTAAAGTCTGACCCATCGTAAGCTGCCATTGTTTTTCTTGATTCATTTACTGCTTTTTCTAAAATATCAAATAATATATTAAGATTCCCCGAAGCAAAAGTAAAGAGGCCTTCATCATCGATTACAAATTTAATTGTTTCTGGAATATTCACGACAAATCTGCTCGGCAATACTCCATATTGATACCCCAATTCTTGAAGTGCTTCTCTTCCATCATCTCCCCAATAACTAATCGTTCGATCATAGTTTGGTCTAATATGGGATTCAAAACGAGAATTTGGTAACCGACGAGCGGTGAACTCCGTAATTTCAAGGTTTTCATGCCCATCCATTAATTCTTCGGCTATTTCTCTCATGAGAGATGGTTTGAAAAATAAATAGTAAGTGTTTACATCAGAACTTAGAAAGTCTCGAATTTTAGGGATTTCATTTTTATTCGTCTTTCTATAATTGGTGTAAAATATTACCACTCCTGTATCAGCATCATGAGTTACATAGCATTCAATAGGAGCTTCGTCCAGATCAAATTTAATGTGTGAGACTGAACCTAGATTACGCACTGTCGTGAAACCAAAAGATTGAAGGGCTTCAAAGAAGTCAATTTTGTTAAGCTTTGTAATTCCTACAATAATCGTTAAATCGTGGTCGACTTGTGATGATTCATAATTTTCAACCAGATACTCTCTAAATTCAGGAGGATTGTAAAATTTGATGTCAGGGATTGAAAACAGTTTAACTTTATCCATAGTAAGTCCACCAAGTTATTTATTTTATATAGCAATATCTATTAGTATAGATTGAGCACAAATATTCCACAACCGACTACAATTTTTATATAAATAGAAAGTTTATTCCTCCTAGAAATACAAAACTTTGCTATCATTTCTTTTGAACAATCGTATCAACAGCAAGCCTGTTGCAAGCAACATTGTAGATAACTTCTCATTGATTGAGATTATATAAATATTCATCGTCTGAATATCTGAGACTTTTCAATATATTCTAGATGAAATGAGTTATAACAAAAAAAATTCCAGAAGATGATGAAAAGTCTCCAATTTGTCAACCCTGTGTTTTATCAATCTAACTGATATTGCTTTAAATCTCGTTTTTATTTGTAAGCAACCCGATATAATCTTCTTGAGACATTGGACAATTAATTAAATCCAGTAATTCTTTCTTTGAATTCAATTTTAGCTGTTTCTGCATTGCAGATAGTAAATTATCACCATATTCATTCGAACCATGGCTTATCTTTGTTTTAATGTGAGTCCTCTGATCGTTATGATAAAACCAGAAATAAGTATGATGAGTTTCTTCAGCTTCAAATCCTTTATTTTGAAGAGAAAGAGCGATTTTCCTAGTTTTGATCTTCAACTGAAACACCTTTAACAAAACTAAGAACTTTATATTTTATTCGTCTTGCTTTTTCAGTGAGTTTCTCATCAGATTCCTTTGAATAAACATCCCACATGACAAAAAATTCTTCATCGAAATCCTTTTTTAGCTGTTCAATATCAGGAGCTACTAAAAAAATATCCAATTCATCGTTGGAACATTCCCATAAATCGCCAACAAAATTTAAATTAATTTCAATTGGGCGCTCAAGTTGAATTTGATAATTTCCCCATTTAATTTTTTCAAATGTGTGCGAACTACTATGAGCGCGAAAATCTTTTTTTGATAAATTTAAAAAATAAGTGATACTCTTATCCACATATCCGTACACAGAACCTAAAGCTGGTGCGATTTTTGAGATTGCATTAATGTCAATGGACCCATTAATGTCAATGGACCCATTAAGGTAATGATCTTGATAATGTGTATTCAAAACTTTTAAACTTGATTCATTTACTGAAGAAATGGATTGATGCGCTCTTTGAATTGTTGAAGATTCATATCCATTTGTAGGACTCAATAATTGAAATGAACTGGTATTATTCACCGATTAATCCCTCTAAAATATTTTCAGATTCTTTCATTGCATCGCAGTGTCTCTTAATAATATCAGAAATTTGTTTTGTATCATCTAATTGGCAGTGGAAATTGAAATCTGCTTTCATTTCGTTGCTTGTATCTGGTTCAAGGATTAAACGTACAATCATTTCATCAAACTTATATTTTATGATGCCACCTAATTGATAATCTTCATGAAATAAAGACTTCAACTTTTCGATATTATAACCATATATACTTTCAAGAGTACTTTTTCCCATTTTAATTTTGTACACAAAATTAAATCCAATGTTAGTGTATGGTGTTTCAGGAAGTGCTTTGACATAAGATGATATCATTTGTGGCAATAAATCTACTTTACCCAAAATGTCAACTTTAACATTTAATTGAATCCTGTCAGGATCGGCAAAAAAAGAAAAGTCCTCAGTTTCTACAACTGAAAATGCAGGTGTATGAGTAAAAGAAACAATTTCATCCTCAATTATTCCTTTTTGGGATAGCCACTCCTTAGATACAATTGATGGATTATGATTCTTAGCTAAAATAACAATATTTGCCCCTGTTAAAGATATATCCATAAATTCACCTCAGATTTCAAAATTTAGTTATTACCAAGTTCTATTATCATAGCATTTATTCATTTTCATATTATTTCAATTTGTGTATAGTTCCCAGTTCACACATTTCTTGAATTGCCACTATCCACGAAGTTTCATTCACCCCACACGCTGGCAATCTTATTTTTGATTTTTTGTTCAAAGATGGTGATTAGTTCTTTATTGGCATTGACCAGCGCCTGTTCTTTTTCGATTCTGGCAACGATGTGATTTTGCGTTTCGAGAGGGGGGAGGGGTATTTTGACTTCTTTTAAAGTTTTAGCTTTAATACCGTAAACAGTGCTACCCGTACGATAAGAGATGATTCTATTTTGCATAAAATCTGTCAATAAAATAAACATTAAAAATGAGTCAATCAACCTTGTTCTATTTGGAATAAAGGTTATTAACCGTTGAGCTAATGCAATTTTATTATCTGTATTTATTTGAGCAATGTTTCCAAGTGGTGCTTCCGTTGTAAATAAGACATCTCCTTTCTTCGGAATGCCTCTTGTCATCCATATATCAAAATCTTCTTCTGCAATAAATTCTCTTGGTTCTTCGTTAATGTACCCAAACTTAACATTTTTCGCGGTAATTAATGGAATTCCATGTGTAGTTTTCTTTGGCGTTTTTCCACGATAATCAATAAAGTTTGTCACTTCCCCCAACTCCACCATCTCCCACTCCGGATCAATCTGGATGTGGGGCTTGTAGTTCTCCACCACAGTGCGGGCGCCGTCAATGATCTTTTGGTAGCCTTCGATTTCCGTGACGATTTCTTTCTGGATTTCTAAGGGGGGGAGGGGGATTTTTATAGAATTAAGAGATTGTTGGTTTAATTTTGGCTGTGCTGCACCTGTCACATAATTATTTATGTCTATTGAGTTAATGTAATATTCAACAAATATTTGGGTCACACGATTATCAAACTTTAAAACATGAGTATGGTTATTAACCCATATCTTCCCAGATACCGAAAATGCAATTGGTGTTACTCTTGCTCTAAGATTTGCTCCATCTTCAGATATTAGGAGTAGATCTTCGTCGAAGATATAATCCTCAACGTAGTCGACAATCCCAGATGCACCATAATATGGGATTAGGCCATGTTTCCTATCTGATTTAGTTATGGGAATTCTCTTCCCATCAAGATTGTCACATATTTCACCCAACTCCACCAATTCATAGTTTGATATTTGTAATTCACCATTATCCCAATACCGCACTCCGCTTAAATTCCAATCTCCATTATTTTCAATCTTTTCTTTTGCCACCACCAACACATTGGAATTATTTTCAGTGTCAAATATATCACCATTCATAATTCCTAACTTATAATTTATAATTGAATGAACCGCTTCCGGCAGGTCATTCTTCCCATTCGGCCGTCTCTGCGCCCCCAAATCAAATCCATCATTCTCAATCTTCACAAACAAAATAGAATCGCTTTTCTTGGCCAGACCCTTATCCATCAACAAGATGGAAGTTTTAACCCCTGAATACGGTTGAAACACCCCAGAAGGTAGGGAAACAACAGCAAAGAGGTACTCTTCCACCAGCATTTTGCGGAGCTGTTTATATGCGTTCTGGCTCTGGAAGATGATCCCCTCGGGCACGATGATGGCAGCCCGGCCGTTGGGTGTGAGATGTTCGGCCATGTAATCCACAAACAGCACCTCAGAGCGTTTGGATTGCACGGAAAAGCGTTTGTGGGGTTTGATACCTCCTTTTGGTGACATAAAAGGCGGATTGGCAAGTACCACATCAGCATACTCATTCCATTTGTCCTCACTGGTCAGGGCATCATACTCATCAATATGCGGGTCGGTAAAACCATGCAGATAGAGGTTAACCAGTGAAAGCCTGACCATGTCCGGTGAAATATCATAGCCTTTAATGTTCTTGACAAGCCGTGTGCGTTCATCAGGTGTCAGTCCGGCGCCGATTTTACCGTCTTTAGTATTGGATTTCAGAATATGCTTATAAGAAGATATTAGGAATCCGGCAGTACCGCAGGCAGGATCGAAAATAGTCTCATCCTTTTTCGGGTCTACAACTTTAACCATAAAATCGATAATATGGCGCGGTGTGCGGAACTGCCCGGCATCGCCCTGACTTCCCAGGACGGATAGCAGGTATTCAAAAGCATCTCCCAGGCGCTCACTGTGATCGTACTCGAAATCGTCAATGATTTTAAGGAAACTTTTGAGTGTTTCAGGGTTGCGATAAGGCAAATAGGCATTTTTAAAAATATCCCTGAAAAGCAGGGGAATACCTGCATTTTCATTCATCTTGGTAATTGCTTCCACATAAAGATTCAGTACTTCATGACCACCCACCCCGGAAGCCATCAATTTTGACCAGCCATATTTCTCAAACTCATCTGTAAAAAATGAACGCTTCCCACCAAGCTCCTCGGCTTCAGCATCCATGTCATCCATGAACTTGTAAATCAGGGCAATAGTAATCTGCTCAACTTGTGATTTTGGGTCTGGAACTTTGCCAACTAAAATATCGCGGGCCGTATCAATTCTTCGTTTTGTTTCAGTGTCAAGCATATTCAATCAATTATCCCTAAATTCGTTACACATTCAGCCCATGAACTGATTCAAAGGTACATAATCTTTGATGTATTCAGGTATGGTTGTGCGCCATTTTGTTGGCACAGCCCCAAAATCATTCATGTTAAATGTCGGGTTGGTATGGAGTTGGGTAAACTCTCTGGTCTCAATAATATCCCGCACCCGGTTGTCAGTGATATAGGCTTTAAAAAAATACTTCATCGGAATGATTTTTTTCACTTCATCCGGCTTTAGATCAGCAATGAATTTGCTAAACTCCTCATCCAGCAGTTCGTCTTTTGATTTGAAATATGGAATAAAACCAAAGGCTCTTTCGATAATTTCACGCAAGGATATTCTTCTATCCACCCCGGCGGCTTTACGGAGTTTCTCTATTGTGAAAAATTCTTCAGGTTTATTCATGATTTGCCTATTGATATAGTCAAGCACATTATCCCACTTGCCTTGCTCCACATTCTCTTTGATAAAACCATCCTCTTTGACTTTATCTTCTAATTGTTCAAAGAACATGCGGTCGATTTTCATCCCCTCCCAACCTATCAGCTCTTCATTTAGCTCTACTAGGGTATTAGGGTTAAAATTCTCAAATTCGTCAGTTATTGAATAGGATCTGCCTTCACCCGCATCCGGTTTTTTCAGGCGGCTAAATGAAGGAAGCTTCAATACTTCATCATAATTGAACTCCTCTTCAAAATATTCATAATTAGCAAAGAAATCGAAGAGCTTAAACGAAGTTTTCTCTGATTCATTGACCAGTGATTTCAAATCATCATCAAAAAGCTGCTCCAGGAAATTATGCTTTCTGGTGCCGCGTCCTTTTATCTGGATAAAGTCAGTTGGAGAAAAAATAGGACGCATCAGGCAGAGGTTTAGAATATCCGGGCAGTCATACCCCGTTGTCATCATACCAACTGTGACACATACCCTCGCCTTGCTGGTTTTATAGGTCGGCAAAAAGTTAGCAGAGCCGAGAAGATTATTGTTGGTAAAATTGATAGTGAACTGCTGGGCATCTGGTATCTGGGATGTGACTTGCACAGCAAAATCTGAATTGTATTTATCAGGGAACATAATATCAGCCATCTCATTAAGTATCTGGGTCAGTTTAGCTGCATGGTTCTGGCTGACAGAAAAAACTATACTTTTGCCTATTTCTTTGCTGATAGGGTCACGCAGTCCATTTTCCAGAAAGGTTTTGCAAAACAGTCTGTTGGTTGCTTCAGAGAAGAACTTTTTTTCAAATTGTAGCTGCTTGTAGGCAGATTCTTCATCTTCCCCCTCATCGATTTTAATAATTACAATATAACCGTCATCAGAAAGCAACTGTGTGGACACATCAGTACGTGCATCCAGAATAATAGGATTTATCAAAAAACCATCTTTTACACCATCAAGCAATGAATAACGGTAAGTCGGATGCCCGTCTTCGCAGCCGAATGTGCGGTAAGTATCCATCATGAGACGACGTTCAAATTCCCGTGGATCTCTTGTTGTTGGTTTATTTTTGTCAAACTTTTTTAGATAATCCTTCGGGGTAGCCGTTAATCCAAGCTTGTAGCCAACAAAATACTCAAATACTGCCCGTGAGTTGGCGCCAATGGAACGGTGGGCTTCATCAGATATAACAAGATCAAAATCAGTAGGAGAAAAGAGCCTTTTGTATTTGTTGTTAAACAACAATGATTGAACAGTTTTAACAACAAT
>Ga0255400_10031_pt1 | contig 15638 bp, 12 predicted proteins | sample ANMaggSeSYBR01G7_FD_182117 | JGI IMG/M metagenome (GOLD analysis project Ga0255400, IMG submission 182117) | Sediment cell enrichment communities from methane seep in Santa Monica Basin, California, United Staets - ANME aggregate JGI... | ecosystem: Environmental > Aquatic > Marine > Cold seeps >... | reverse complement strand
AGGTGGAAATTCTGAATTGATGAATGAAGAGGTTTTACGAGTAGAGATGCAATCTTTAAATTTAGCATCTGAAGGATCTTTTTCAAAGGGACTTGATAAAAACTGGAGAAGTGAGAAAGATATTGTTGGTTTTAACAACAGATTCTGGGATCCGAAAAATCTGGTTGAGACTCTTCCGTCTGAAAGTGTGAAACATGCAGTATTAAAAAATTTCGAGAATTCTATTCAAAATGTTCCAGATTACAAAAATCAAACTCATGGTTTTGTTAGTGTTTCTGTAAACCTAACAGAAGATTTTCCTGAGAATAAAGTAGAAGAGATATTATTTGATAAAATATTCAAATCCATTCAAACAGCTAAAGATAAGGGTTATAAAGGTTCAGATATTGCTATTTTAGTAAGAAAAAATGAAGAAGGTCGTGATATCATTAAATATTTATCTTTAAAAGGCATTGATGCTATATCTGATGAATCTTTACTTTTATCATCGTCTCATGTTATCAATGAGATTATAAGCTTTTTTAAATTTCTTGATTTTCCCCCGGATAATCTTAGCTTTTATTCATTTATATCTGGAGAAATTTTTCAAACCTCAGCCAAAAAATTGTTTAAGGAAGAAATGAAAATTTTTGACGAGTCTATTTTTATAGAGGATTCTAAATCAAAACCTTTCTACAAAATTTTCAAAAGTTATTTCCCGGATTTATGGAAATATTTTATTGAACCTTTTTTTAAATCTGTTGGTTTTCTTCCTTTATATGATATTTTCCAGGATATAATACAAAAATTTAAACTTTATGAAAATTTTAAAGAATCTGCTAGTTTTTTTTCTTAGTTTTGGAGAATTTATTCATGATCTTGAAAAAAAAGAGGTTCATTCTATTTCATGTTTTATTGATGAATGGAAAAGATTAATTGAGGGTAAATCACAACAAACCATTGATAATATAGAATATAGTTCCGGAATAAGGGTAATGACAATTCATAAGGCAAAGGGTCTGGAGTTTCCTGTTGTAATTCTTCCAATAAAAGATTCAAGATCAAAGAACAAGAGGCCCATTTTTCTGGATAATGGTATGTTTTATCATATCCCTAAAAACTATGCTTCAATTAATCAGGAGCTGAAAAGGATTTATCTAAAGGAGATTGAAAAAGATTATATTGATAATTTAAACCTGTTATATGTGGCTTTAACAAGGGCAAAAAATGCTCAATTTATTCATATGGTGGCAAAAAAGTTACCATCTTCTTCAGATTCAGATGAGTTTAAAAGGTTTAACAATTTTGCTGAAATTATTCTAAATCATTCTATGATTAACTGTGAAATATTAAAAGAAAGTAAATCCGGGACTAAACAAAATAATAGTTACATTATAGAATATGGTAGATTTATTGAGAAAAAGCATAAAGAGATTATAACAGAACCAATATTAGAACTTCCTCTTATATCAAAAAAAATATTGACAAAGCAATGGCAAAAGGAGTTTTTAATTTTCTCTACCTCAAAACATACGCCTGAATCAGAAAGGCCAGGTATTGAAAGAGGCGAGATAATTCATAAAATTTTAGCTAAAATAAAAACATTTGACAATAAAGAGGAGATCAAGCCTGTACTCAATTCAATAATAAAAGAGATGGGATTAGATCAGAATTATGTTGAGCAGCTTTTTGAGTTTTTGTCATTAGATAAAGTATTCCAATTTTTTAGTCCGACATTTGATGTGTTTAATGAAAAAGAGGTAGTGAAAGTCATAGATAACAGGTATATTTGCAAAAGAATTGATCGTTTGAATGTAAAGAGAGATGAGATTATTGTAATTGATTATAAAACAGGGGGAGAGAAAAAAGAGATTTATAGAGAGCAGATACGAGAATACATAGATATTGTTAAACCTATATTCAAAAATAAAAAAAGTAAAGCTATTTTAATGTATCCTGACTTAAAAGAGGTTGAAGAAGTTGTATGTTAAAAATAATTAATTTAAATGAGGATTTAATAACAGCTACTGTTGATGAGATTTTAAAAGAGGAAAAAGAGGATTTTTCTAATCTTATTGTTGTTTTTCCTTCCAAGAGAATGCGCTTTTTCTTAGAGGAAAAATTAAGTCAAAAAATAGGAAAGAATTATTTTTCTCCACATATGCTTACAATTGATAATTTTTTTAATTATCTTTTTGAATTAAATTTCCCTGAGTTTAAATATGCAACAGAGCTGGAAGCTTCTCTTTTTCTTTTTTTAGCTGTAAAAAAGGTATTTATGAATTCTGTTTGTTATGGAGGAGAAGTTGGTAATAGTTATATAAATTTTTTTCCTAATGTTTTGAATATTTTAAATGCTATTGAAGAAATTTTAGTTGAAGGTGGAGAAACTGAGAAACTGAATGAAGATATTTTTAAGGAATTCGTGAAATATGGAGAATACCATAAGGAATATAAAAATTTTATAATTGAATTACCTCAATTAATCCAAAGCTTTTTATCTTTGCTTGTTGAGAATAAGAAATGTACAAGAGGTTTTGTTTATAAATCTATTGCTCAGCTTTGTGAGAATGAGAAATTAAAAATTCCAGATGAAAAGAAATTTATTTTTGTTGGGATGAATGCTTTGAATATCTGTGAAGAGAAATTACTGAAATTTCCTTTAATAAATAAAAATTCTTTATTTATATTAAGAAGTGATTCATCTGCAATAATGGAGAGTTCATCACCATTTTTTTTACAGAGTAAAACTCTGAAGGCTTTAAATCTAAAATGTAATGTTGAAAAGAATGAATCTACAGCCTGGAACAGATTTTCTGATAAAGTTAACCTTTATCCGGAAAGCAACGTTGAAACTGAAATGCTTCAGGTCTATGAGATACTTGCGAATATTATAAAATCAAAAGAGAACAAAGATGATCTAAAAAAAATTGGTATTGTATTGCCTGATTCATCCTCTTTAATTCCATTTATACAGGGAGTTGTATCACGTTTTGATATGAAAGAAGAAAAAATCCCTTTTAATATTACTATGGGTTACCCTTTTGTTAGAACTCCTCTTTTTCAATTAATTCACATAATACTAAAAGTTGGTGAGACAACACAGAATGAAAGATTTTTTTCAGTTGATTATTTAAACCTTATTAGACATCCTTATGTAAAACTCTCAGGAGAGATAGGTGATGAACAAGAACCTCTAAAAAGAGGGATCCATATGATTGAATATATTATAAATAAAGAAAATATCCTTTATTTTGATATTGAGGAAATTGAAAATAGACTCAATGAGGTCTTAGAAAATTCTGATGATATTGATAAGAATATAAAAGAAAAGATAAAAGCAGAGATTTCTCGTATTCATAAATTTTTTATTGTGAACAACAATATGCCTGTTAAAGAATTATGTGTTTTTCTTAAGAATTGTATTTTAAGCCTGGAAAAAAATAAGGAGGTTTATCTTTTTCTTGAGGAGTATATTTTTTGCGCTATTGAAGTAATGGATGAGCTTATTGATTTTTCAGACTTCTGGAAGCATGAATTTGGAGACTCAAATTTCAATTCTCTTTCTTCATATATAAGGTTTTATTTTTCAAAGAAAAGAATAAATTTTCAGGGCTCTCCTCTTAAAGGTGTTCAAATTATGGGAATGCTTGAGTTTAGAGGGTTAAAATTTGATGATGTTATTATTTTAGATGTTGTAGAGGGTGTATTACCTAAGAGTTCGAAATATGACGCTTTTTTACCTTATGATATAAGAAAAGTCCTGGGGATTAGAGCTTACTCTGATTGGGAGAGATTGTATTCATTCAATTTTTTTTCCTTGATTGGCAGCTCAAAACATACACATGTGTTATGGACTGAAAAAAAACAGGGTTTTGAAAGAACAGAAAAGAGTAGATTTGTTGAAAGGATTATTTATGAGATTGAGAAGGAGAAGGAAAAGTGTAATAACATAATAGCAAAAAAAATTAATTTCAATATTAAGGAAAAAGAAGAAAAAATAAAAGAAAAAAATATAAAAATAGAAAAAAAGCTAAAAGAAATGGTGTTTTCTCCGTCTTCTCTTGAGACTTATGTTAAGTGTCCTTTGAGATTTTATTTTGAAAAAGTTCTCAACATCAAAGAGAAGGAAGAAATTTCATTGGATGCTGATTCAGGAACTCTTGGAACAATCATTCATAAATCTTTGGAACAATTTTATAAGAGTTATAAAGCACAATCAATTGAAAATAATTTAGAACAAATCTTAGAGATAATATTAAAGGAGAATTTTGAAAAAAAGGGGTTTAAAAAATTCTCAGGAATCTGGAAAATTAGATTTTTGGTGCTTTTTAACAAAATAAAGGATTTTATTATTTTTGACTTAAATCGAATGAGAGAAGGAAATATAGAGATTTCAGGTTTAGAAAAAGAATTATCTCAAAAGATTTTTATAGATGAATTAAAAAGAGATATTCTTATAAAAGGAAGAATTGACAGAATTGAAAAACAGAATAATATTGTAAGAATCATTGATTATAAAACTGGTGCTGATTTCTCTGTAAAGGTGAATAAAAAAAATATAGATTTTAACATAGGACCGCTATATAATTGTTCTAAAGATGAATATATTGACAAACTTAACTCCATTTCGAAAAATTATAAAAATTTTCAGATTCTTCTCTATTTAAAGATGTACAATGAAAATTATGTAAAAAATTATGAAAACATGGATGCTGCGTACATTTTTTTGAAAATAGCAGATAACTTTTTCAAACCAGTATTTATATCAACAAGAGGTAGTGAACCTATTTCAAATGAAGATAAAATTTGTATTATGCATAATTTTTCTGTAAATCTTTCAGAGATTATAACGGATATTTTTTTAAGAGAAGAGTTTATTCCAAATTCTTCAGATAAAAAGTACTGCTCTTATTGTCCTTTCAAAATCCCGTGCGGAAACATTTGAAAGAGAAAAAAATGTGAAATTGGGTCAAATTATATGAATTTTTTTTGGTTATTTAAATTTTTTTCTTGAAATCTTTAAATACTTTGATTTATAATATCTATGATAAAAATATTAGGAGGTAAAAATGAGTATAGGTTTAGGTATCGCAATAATCGTTGTTTTATTGATTCTTTTATTTGTTGTTAAGGGTAAAGGCAAAAAATAAACAATCAAATCAAAAAAAATTATTCTTTTTATTGACAATTAAATTTCAGGGTATCTATGGACCAACTTTAGTGATTCTTAAGTAACCTCTTCCGTCATTGTAGCAATGCACATAGAATATTTTACTGTCACTAACTGCATCTATGAGGTATTTAAGGTCATTACCTTTTATATGCCTAATTTTAGCTTTTCCATTTGCGGAGATAAGTAATTGGACAATATATTGATTATCTGCATAAAATGCTAATTTTCTAGGTTCATTTTTTGTTAAAGTGCGGTCAAGCCATGCGCACTGTCCTGGTCCTGGTGCACTTCTACGTCCTTTATATGGGGACGGTGTGAAGCGAATTTCTAAGTAACTATTCTTCGGCCCGCGACTGGCATAGAATGCATACATTATCCCCCCACCTCTGCATACTAAAGTAAAGCTTGGTTGTTCTGCATTGATAGGTGGTGTAAAAAGTAAATTTATAAGACATACAACAATTAGCATGTAAAACAATTTTTTCATTTTATACCTCCTTGTTTATTAAAACTAAAAATTTCCATATTTTGCTTATATATTATTAAATACAAAATTCATATCCAATATCTCAAAAAAAGAAAAAATTAGTAACAGGCATAATTGTTCCCTACACAAAATAAATAATTCATAAAAATTGGAGTAAAGTCCAAATTATTTGCCTTTTTTTTGGAGTATGGTATAAAATTTCCGTATAAGAATCCACTCATATGAACAGAACAGAGTTTCTGGTTGTAGTATTTTACTGTTGTCTATTTTTTACTTTTTAGTATTACTTTAATAATTTTATCTTTTTTTGGAACAGAATTAAATCTTTTTATCTCTTTTCCGTTTTTAAATATAATAGTTGTAGGTACTCCAAGAATGAAGTATTCCCGGGCAATTTCAGTGTTATCCACTACATTTAACTCAAAACAAGAAATTTTTGTCTCTTTTAGTTCTTCAATTACTTTTTCCAATATTGGTGGAACCTTTTTACATGGCGCACACCCGGGAGAACTAAAATCAATGATAACATATTCAGATGATTTTAGCCTATTTTCAAATTCATTTGATCCTATTTTTTCCACTATTTTTCTTCTAAAAGTTTTTTTATTTTATCTTTTATAACTTTCAGGTTACCTGATCCTACCTTAATTGAATCAATATTCCCTTTTTTATTAATAAATATCATTGTAGGAATTCCTGTTATTCTATATTTTTCCAGATCTCTTCCTTCATTTGATATTGCAATAGGATAATTGATTTTATTTCGTTCAATGAATTTTTTTGTTAAAGCTATCTCTTCTTCTCTATTTACCTTTCCCTTGTTTTCAACATTGTCTCTATACATTCCATAAAGTTTAGTAAAACCAATGATAACCAGTCCTTTATCTTTTAAATTATTGAACTCTTCTATTAAGGCTGGAATAACTGTTATGCAAGGGCCACACCATGTTGCCCAGAAATCAATAACAACAACTTTTCCTTTTAGATATTTTAAAGATAAAGGTTGCGAATTGATCCAGGTTTCAGCAGAAATAGGAAGAGCTGGTTTACCTATTAAGTCAATGTGAGAAAGTTCTGATTCAAGAGAGGATTTTTCCCTTTGGTTGGTTGTTATTGATATTGCTTTATTTAGAAGTTCTTTTGCTTTTATTAAATTTCCTTTGTCTTTTTCAATTGAAGCGAGTTTTGAATAAACCCTGGATTTGTAAATAGATAGATCTTTTGGTAAATCTTTGGATATTAAAAATTTGCTTGAAAATTCATTGATTATTTTTAAATCATCAGACATAAATGTAAAATACAAATAAGCCATAAAAAGGTCTTCATCTCTTTTCAATTTAGGTTCTATTTCTTTAAAAAGCTTTAATGCTTCTTTAGTGTTTCTCTTTGTAAACAAAATTTGAACCTTTACTTTTTTTGCTTCAATAATATATCTGGATTTTTTATTGATAAGAGTGTTTATTTTTTCTTCTGTTTCTTTTAATTTTGATTTGTCAATTTGTGATAGGTTAAGCAATACTTTACTTCTTAAAATTTCAATTTTATCATTAGGTGGGATGTTTTCGTATTTTTTTAATAATTCTTCAAGATCTTTTCTTTTTGTTTGCATAAAATTCGTGTATTCTTTTCTAGATTTTATTTTTTCAAGTTTTTCAGAGTGTTTTTTTTGAATTGTTTTATAGTCATTAGAGAAATTTTGGAATGTTTCTTCATTTTTTGCTGCCTGGCATGAAATAAAGAATGTAAGTATTGTGCTTATTATTATAATCTTTTTTAACATTTTTTCCTCCTCTTTTTTAATAATAAAGATTAAAAATTGTATCATATTTCATTAATTTTAACAATTTAATTTATGGTTAAATTTAACAATAAGAAGAAAATAAAAAAACGCAAAATAATTTTCTTGTTTTATTTTTTATTATTAAGTAAAATAAAAAATGCTTGTAAAAGTATATGTAAAAAATCAATTTATTTATATCAAATTTTCTAAAAAGGAGGGTGTATAAATATGGATAATGGAGTACAAGAAAAACCTTATATGAGAGAAGATGGATTACCAGAGAATGCATACAGAAAATTAAAACCCGGAGAAAAATATCTACCTGTTGTTCCTTCAGGTTCTCCACTTCCTGAAATAACAAAATATTCAGTTCTATGGGGAATGTTTTATGCTGTTCTTTTTTCTGCAGCAGCAGCATATTTAGGTTTGAAAATCGGACAGGTTTTTGAAGCTGCAATACCAATTGCAATTCTTGCAGTTGGGTTTTCTTATATTACAAAAAGGAAAAATGCTCTTTCTGAAAATGTGATTATTCAATCAATTGGAGCTAGCTCAGGTGTTGTGGTTGCAGGTGCTATATTTACAATACCGGGGCTATACATATTGGGCATTGAAGCATCATTTTTTCAAATTTTTCTAGCTTCTTTATTTGGTGGCTTTTTAGGTATACTTTTTTTAATCCCATTTAGAAAATATTTTGTATCAGATATGCATGGAGAATTTCCTTTTCCAGAAGCAACAGCCACATCTGAAGTGTTGGTTGCCGGGGAATCGGGTGGTAAACAGGCTAAGATCCTTGTTAATGCTTTAATAGTAGGTGGTTTGTATGATTTTTTGGTCTCTGGATTGGGTTTATGGAAAGAGGTGGTTTCCACAAGGGTCTTTTCATGGGGAAAACAATTGGCTAATTCTGTAAAGCTTGAATTCAATGTAAATATCGGCGCAGCTGTTATGGGACTTGGTTATATAGTTGGTTTGAAATATGCATTGATAATAGCATGCGGTTCTTTTCTTTCGTGGTGGGTTTTTATTCCTGCTATATTTCATATTGGTAAGTTTATCCCGGGTCCGATTTTGAATGCAACTTTACCTATATCTCAAATGCTACCTGGAGATATTTTTACCGAATATGTAAGGCACATTGGCATAGGTGGTATTGCAGCTGCTGGTATTATTGGAATTATAAAATCTCGTAAGATTATTATAGGAGCCTTTAAACTGGCTGGTAAAGAGCTATCTGGAAGGGGAAAAGATGAAACAGAACAAAAAGTTCAGCAAGATCGGCTGCATAGAGATATTAGTATGAAGTGGAATGTGACATTAATACTTGCTTCTATTTTAGGTATTTTTGCATTTTTCCTTATTTTGGTTTTGCATGGTAATTTAATACATGCCCTGGTTGGTTTGGGAATTGTTGTTGTGATTTCATTTCTTTTTACTACTGTTGCAGCACGTGCTATTGCTATTGTTGGCACAAATCCGGTTTCAGGTATGACTCTTATGACTTTGATAATATCTTCAGTTATTCTTGTTTCAATAGGTTTAAAGGGTAATCAAGGTATGCTTGCTGCTTTATTGATTGGAGGTGTTGTGTGTACAGCTCTTTCTATGGCAGGGGGATTTATCACTGATTTGAAAATTGGTTATTGGCTTGGCACTACTCCAAGAAATCAAGAGAGATATAAATTCCTTGGAACATTTCTGGCTGCTGCTTCAGTTGGGTTGGTTATTTTAATGCTATATAAGACTTATGGGTTTGGCCCGGGTGGGCTTGAAGCACCTCAGGCATCTGCAATGGCTGCTGTTTTAAAACCTTTAATGACAGGTCAACCTGCACCATGGCTGTTATATATGGCAGGTGTGATATTGGCAATAGTTCTCGAATTACTTGGGATTCCTCCACTTGCATTTGCTCTTGGAATGTACCTGCCTTTATATTTAAATACCCCTATTCTTGCAGGAGGTATTGTTGCGCATTTAGTTGCTAAGAGTACAAAAGATGAGTCATTACAATCTGCACGAAAAGAGCGTGGTACTTTAATTGCATCTGGTTTTATTGCAGGTGGTGCAATTATGGGAGTTTTAGCTGCTTCAATAGTATTTATTGGGAAGACTTTTATAGTTGATGACTGGACAATAATGAAGGCAATTGGTACTTTAGCATGGTCAAAATCTTCTGGAGCTGAAATTCTTGGATTTGTTATGTTTGTTTTACTTCTCTTTTATCTTTATTGGGATTCTAAACGTGCAAAGATTAACTAAAATATAATAATTGGATTATTATAGGGCAGGACTGAATCCTGCCCTAATAAATTATTTTGTTACTTTAAAAATAAAAGTTTTATTCAAAAGAAGACATAGCTTCTTGAAATTTTTTCTGTGCTTCTTTTACTTTTGGATCATTACCGTATTTCATCATTTTACCAAAAATTCCCATCATCCTGGGCATCATCTTCTGCATCCTATCATTAAGTTCATTATATTCTTCTGGTAATTTTCCTCCCTTCATGCCTTTCAATTCAGGATGTTTCTCCATAATTGCTTTCATCCTTGGAGCAAGTGATTTCATTTTTTTTGAAAATTTCTCAATAACACCAACAATATCATCTGCATTGTCAGCTTTTTCCATACCATTCAGGTAATCTTCCATTACATTAAAGTAATCATTCATTACTGATTTTGGAGTATCACCTCCACCACAAGCACTCAAGATTAAGAATAAACTAATAATTGTTAAAATTGAAAATAACCTTTTCATGTTTCCTCCTCAAACATTTTTTAGATTTATTAGGATATCTTATAGAATATTGAATTTAATTTCAACAATAATCGTATTTTTTTTGAATATTATATTATTTTTTCTCTTTTATATCAGATTTCATTTCATTTTGAATACTGGTTATTTAGAAAGGCTTTGTGTTATAATATTTTCATATGAAATGTATGATAATAGCAGCAGGGAGAGGTTCCCGAATAAAAGACATCTGTGATTCTAAGCCATTGTTGAAACTGAATGGAATCCCGCTTATTGAGCATGTAATACTTTCTGTCATGGAAACTGGGATAACCGAATTCTATATAGTAACCGGTTTTAGAGGGGACAAAATCAAAAAGAGATTAATTGATTTTTCAGGGAAACATCCTGTTTCCATTAAGTTTATTAATAATTCTTTATGGGAAAGAGGTAATGGAATATCAGTATACAGTGCTGATAAAATAATAAATGACCAGTTTATTTTATTAATGTCAGATCACATATTCGACCCAGATATTCTAAAAAAGCTAATTCTGGATGGTATAAAGGATGACGAAATAAAATTAGCTGTTGACAAAAAAATTGTCGATAATTCTTTCGTTGATCTCAATGATGTTACAAAAGTATATGAAAAAGACGGGAAGATAGTCAATATTGGGAAATCCATTAACAGATACAATTGTTTTGATACCGGAATATTCTTTTGTTCCCCCATTATCTTTGATGCTCTGAAGGATAGTATATCAGATGGAGATGAGTCTCTTTCAGGAGGGGTCCGTGATTTGGCTTTTAAAAACAAAGCCCTCATTTTTGATATTGGAGATAAATTTTGGTTAGATATTGATGATGAAAATTCTTTTTCTAAGGCAAAAAAATTTAATTTTAATAAAAATTAGTTTATAATAGTTTGATTGACCCAAGATTATTTAAAGTATTTTGAATATATAGGAGGAATGAATTGAAACAGGTAAGAAGAGGTAAAGATATATTACGGCCAGAGGGCAAACTTGGTGTACTTATACCGGGTATCGGAGCTGTGACAACTACTTTACTGGCTGGAATTTTTTCAGCCAGAAAGAAATCCGCCAGATTGATAGGGTCTGTTACTCAGACCGGGAAGATCAGATTAGGCAAACGTACGGAAAACAGGATTGTTCCAATTAAAGAATTTGTTCCATTAACAGATATTGATGATCTTGTATTTGGAGGATGGGATATTTATCCAGATAATGCTTACCAAGCTGCTCAGAAAGCTAAAGTATTAAAACATGTTGATATCGAATTTGTTAAAGAAGAATTAGAAAATATTATTCCAATGAAAGCTGTTTTTGAAAAAAATTATGTTAAAAGATTGAATGGAACACATGTTAAAAAGGGAAAGAATAAAATGGACCTGGCTCAACAATTAATGAGTGATATTGATAATTTTAAAACAGAAAATAATTTAAGCAGAGTTGTAATATGTTGGGCTGCCTCTACGGAAGCCTATATCCAAACATCAAAAGTTCATTACAGTATTAAGCAATTTGAAGATGGCCTCATAGATAATAATCCTGCAATCACTCCAAGCCAGATATATGCATATGCTGCTCTGAAAATGAAAACCCCGTTTATTAACGGAGCCCCACATATTACGGTTGATTGCCCGGCATTATTGGAACTTGCAGAGATGAACAGTGTACCTGTTGCTGGGAAAGATTTTAAGACAGGTCAGACTTTGATGAAGACTATTATTGCCCCGGGGCTTCAGGCCAGGATGCTGGGAATATCCGGATGGTTTTCGACAAATATTCTGGGAAACAGAGATGGTGAAGTCCTTGATGATCCAGATTCTTTCAAATCAAAAGAGATCTCAAAGCTCGGTGTACTTGATACAATACTAAAACCAGATGATTATCCTGAATTATATAAGGACCTATACCATAAGATCCGGATTAATTACTATCCACCCCGCAGAGATAATAAGGAATCCTGGGACAATATAGATATATTCGGATGGATGGACTATCCAATGGAAATAAAAATAAATTTTCTGTGCAGAGATTCAATATTGGCAGCACCTGTTATGCTTGACCTTATCCTGTTTTCTGACTTTGCTCAAAGGGCAGGTATGCATGGAATTTCAGAGTGGCTCTCTTTTTATTTTAAGAGCCCCATGGTAAAAGAAGGGATTTATCCTGAAAACGATCTGTTTGTACAAAGGAGTAAACTGGAAAATACACTAAGGTATCTTATGAATGAAGAATTAATTCATCATACTGGACTTGAATATTATTTTGATCTTTAGATCACAGTATTAGAAATATGAAAAAATCAAAATCTGTAAATAAACATTTTGAATATAATAGATCCGTGAAAAAGCCTTCAACAGACTTTGTCAATGGAAAGATAGGATTTGTGAATAAATATTTAAATCGACCTATTGCAGGAATTATTGTAAAAATGGTTTACAATACCAGGATATCGCCTAATCATATAACATATTTATCATTTTTTGTGGGACTGCTTGGAGCTTTTTTCTTTTCTTTAGGTGAATATCGATATTTTATTATCGGTGGAATTTTATTCCAATCTTCATCCATTATTGATGGAGCTGATGGGATGCTTGCGCGTTCAAGAGGAGAGACAAGTCGTTTCGGTTCTTATATTGATCTCATGTTTGACAGGATCTTGGATTTTTTTAATTTAGTAGCATTATCAATTGGGAGTGCTTCATATTTTAATTCCTCTATTCTGTTGCTTTTAGGGTTGCTGGGATCCGGATTTTATCTCTTACAGGTAAATATATTTTACCTGATAAAAAGTTATCTTGGATCCGAAGAAAAAGGAGATACCGGTGAATCAAGAGCAGTAATGATTTTTATGATATTTTTGTTCTCCGTTTTTAACAGGCTTGATCTTTGTATTTATATTGGGCTTGCAGTAACATTAACTGTTAATATATTAAGAATTATCCAATTTTTGAGATTTGGCAGTAAAAAGAGTTAGAAATATATCTTACCGATTTTCAATTGCTGAACTTTTTTTTAAATTCCCGAGTCTCCACATGGCGAGTAAACCAAATCCTGCTAAGGCAAGTGCAATAATTCGCCTGATAAATACCATGGTTATGGCTACATCAGCATTGATTCCCACCAATGCACATAGCCCTACATATGTTGCTTCGTAAATACCGATTGATCCCGGTATAAATGGAAATATGAGTGCAATATTCCCGAGAGTTGTAATTATAAAACTATCTACAAATGATATATTTTCAATGCCAATAAATTTAAGGGTTAAATGAATCTCAGTGACCCATAAAAAAATCAACAGGGTATAAAGAAAAAAAACCTTTAAGAAAGTACTTTTATGATTTTTATAGAATTCTAAAATAAACGCATCCGTTTCCCTTAATTTTTCCCTGTTCTTTTCAATAAATTTAATTTTGAATTTAAATTTATCTAGTAAACTAACTATCCAGGATAGAATCCCTTTTTTTTGTTTGAAAAATATGAATAGAATAAAAAATATAAAAGTTATTATAGCAAGAATAAAAAATAATTTTAGTTTTTGTGAGAGATATATATGATTGAACGCGACAATGATCCCGATTGCAGTGAGAAATATAACGGAAAAGAACTCAATGGTCTTATCGAGTATGATTGATGCGATTGATACTTTTTTGGTTGATGCATTAGCCATTAAAATGCGTGTTGCTTCACTTCCTATTTGTGAAGATGGAGTCAGCTGGCTGACCGAATGTCCACTCATCCTTGCAAAAAACAGATGAGATAATGTCAAATTCTCTCCATATTTATTAATAATAGTTTTCCAGTTTATTGTTCTTAGAAGCCAATATAATATTCTTAAAGCAAATAGAATTGTAAAATTTATCAGACTGATGTTTTTTATGTTCTTTAATATATGTTCCGGGCCTATTATGTATATTATATAAACCAGTATCAGTATGCCTATGATTGCTGATATCTTAATGGTTTTATTTTTCATTTATTTTTTTTGTTTATTATGAATTTTTTAACTGCCCAATTGTGTTCTTTTAAGGATCTTGAAAAGTGGTGATTTTTTGAATCCTTTGCTACAAAATATAAATACTTTGTATTTACCGGGAAAAGTGCTGCTTCTATTGAATAAAGACCTGGACTGCATATTGGTCCTGGTGGAAGCCCTTTGTATAACCTTGTGTTGTATGGAGAATCAAACTTTAGTTCTTTCCATCCCAACTTTCCATTATATTTGTTTTCTTTTTTTAATGCATAAATAATAGTTGGATCACATCCCATAGGCATTCCGAGTTTCAACCTATTGTGAAAGACAGAAGATATGAGAAATCTTTCATCTTTTGATGAAGTCTCTTTTTCAATTAAAGAAGCAAGAGTAATTACTTCTCTTGAAGTTAAGTTGATATCTTTGGCTCTCCAATGCATTGAATTTGAAAAATTTTTTCTAAATTTAGTTACCATTATTTTAATAAATTCCTGAGCTGTGATATTCTTTCTTACAAAATATGTGTCTGGGAACAGGTAACCTTCAAGGTCATGTGCTTTTGAATCTATATCTTGTATTAAATTTACATTTTGAGCTTCTCTTATAAAGTTGTAATGGTCAATACTTAATTTTGTACTGAGAAATTCAGCTATTTCTTCTATTATCATTCCCTCCTTGATTGTTATTTTATAAAGAATCGCTTTGCCTTTATTAAGCTTTTCAATCACCTGTTTCATTGTCATGGAATGATCAAATTGATATTCACCAGATTTCAATTTGTACTCTTTGAAAAATAGTCTGTAATAGAGTTTAAAATAAAAATAACTTGTAATTATCTTTTTTTGTTGGAGTAATTTTGCTATTGAAGATACAGAAGATCCCCTTTCAATTTCTACTATTATTGTGTTTTCATAACCTTTATAGGGTTTCAAGACTTTTTTATAGAAATTGATTCCAAATATTAGTAAAAAAATAATAAAAACTGTAAATAAAATAAAAAAAAGGTTTTTTGTATATGCTCTATTTGTTTTTTTTCTATTGTTTTTCATTTTTCTCCATAAAGGTTGTTAAGATAATTAAAGCTGAAATTGAATCAAGGATTCCTTTTCTCTTTTTATAAGTTGGTTTATGAGGCTTTAGTATCTCTTCTGCTTCAAAACTCGTTAATCTCTCATCTATGAATTCAATATCTATTTCAGGGGTTTTCTTTCTTAATAGTTTAGAGAAGCTTTCTACTTTTTCCGTGATTTGGCTTTTAGTCCCATCCATATTTAGAGGATACCCAATGATGATTCTCTCTATATCATATTCATAAATTATATCTTTTATATGATTTATATCAAGTTTTAAATTTTTTCTATTTATTTGTTTAATTGGTACTGCGGTTTTAATTGATGTATCTCCTATTGCAAATCCCATTCTTCTTTGACCAAAATCAATTGCTAAGATTTTCATTTCTGTTTCCTGTGATAGT
>Ga0255400_10030_pt1 | contig 15723 bp, 14 predicted proteins | sample ANMaggSeSYBR01G7_FD_182117 | JGI IMG/M metagenome (GOLD analysis project Ga0255400, IMG submission 182117) | Sediment cell enrichment communities from methane seep in Santa Monica Basin, California, United Staets - ANME aggregate JGI... | ecosystem: Environmental > Aquatic > Marine > Cold seeps >... | reverse complement strand
CGAATGTGCAAAAGAACATTCTGGATATGTTCAATTGCAAATATTTGGGAATGAAGAATCACTTGAAATCGATTGGGGTTAAGAAGATGTAGAACAGATTTGAAAATTGATATGGTCCACTGATATGGTTTTTAATTCATTGTGACGAAGATGGGTTATACCTTTGATTTGTATCCCCTTCAAATTAAATGGTAATTGCTCATAGTGCTCTGAATTTTGAGACACAGATTACACTGATTACACAGATTGATAGTGGTTGTGAAAATCAGTGTAATCTGTGGAATCTGTGTCTAGATTAATCTTGCATTTGACCATACTTTTTGAAGTGGATACTTTGATTTCATGGAACTGGCTGATGAACACTCTGAACGCCAGCTTGAGCATGCCCTTATAGAAAATATCCGGAACTTCCTTTGTGAGATGGGCTACAGTTTTGCGTTTTTGGGCAATCAGTTCAGGTTGACTGTTGATGATGAAGATTTTTTTATTGACCTGTTGCTTTTCCAACTTGAGCTGCAATGCCTTGTGGCCATAGAGCTTAAGATAGGTGATTTCAAACCCGAATACAAGGGTAAAATGGAATTTTATCTTAATCTGCTGAACGACACGGTAAAATTACCCAAGGAAAACGACGCTATAGGCATTATTATCTGTAAAAACAAAAAGCGCACAATTGTGGAATACGCCCTGAAGACATCAGTTCATCCCATCGGTGTATCTACTTATAGCATCAGCCCCGCCCTGCCTGAGAGTTATAAGAACATCTTGCCTGATGGGAAAACTATCGCCCAAAAATTGCAGACTTTTGATTTGGATAGGGCTGATGAAGAGGTGCGAACAGATGAGAATTGGTGAGTTTATGTGGCTGATTAGGGATAATTTTAAGAAAGGTAATCATGGCTTTTTGTTCTTTTCCAGGAATTTTAACATGGGTTCGGTTTTTCTAACCCTTCTCCTGCCGCAAATTACAATAAATTCAGGAGAATTACTTTCATGTCTGGACCAAAGGAAATATTCCGGAAAAACTTTGCATTAAAGCGAGACCGTTACATTACATGTTGGTACTATCAAAATAACCGCAGATGAACGCAGGAGTGCCGAGATAAATTCATACTCGCCAGTTGGTGCAAATCCAACCAGAGGAAAGGCTAGCCACCACCTCTGAACTGAACCCCACACCCAGCTTGGTAACAGGCTGATGTGAAGCTGGGGGGATGGGATAATAGGCCGCAACGGAAGTGAAGGTTATAAGCCCCGAAATATCGCTGATTCTGGAAGCCGACGTTATCTGCGTAACGGAAGGCAGCATTTACATTACCATTAGTCCAAACCTCCGGTCTTGGAATATAGCAGAGAGCTTAACGACATGGCAAGGTGATGTGAGTCCAGCGGGGTCTAAGACCGCAGCATGTTATCAAACGGAGACTATGGGAACTCGGGAGGCCCATGGCGTTCTTCATCGGGAAGTATGTGATGTCAAGCCTATGAACGGTAAGACATTGCAGATGACGCCTTGGGAGTCGGATCAGTTCATAGTACTGATGAAACAGGGTAATGCCTATGGAGGGAAGGGGCTGACAGGAGCACGAATGACATCAGGGGCACATCTACCACACTCAGAGGTGGCGAGTAGATGACAACAAAACTGGTGTCTAAGACTCAAAAAGCTATACCAGTTACAGCAATTCCCGGTCTCTTATTTTGTTTTCATCCAAGCTGTCTGAAATTATACCGCCGCTCGTCTTTGATTTTCCTTGTGATGTAGCGAGTAGAAGCATGCAATACCATAAAATGTTTACGAAATGGTAAGTAAACAAACCTTCGCTTGCATGCGTTTACAACCATAACGGGAATTGCTGTACCAGTTATAGTTTTAAAGGCTAAGGAAGACCCGAAATGCAAGTTTACATCATTAGTACACCTGCTTACAGAGGATTTCCTTAAAGAATGTTTCAGGGAGTTAAAGAAAAGAAAATCTCCAGGCATTGACGGAGTAACAGTAAATGAATACGAGGAACAACTGGATGAAAATCTTGCAGATCTGGTAATAAGGCTTAAAACAAAGCAGTACAAGCCTCAACCGGTCTTGCGTGTCTATATCCCGAAGCCAAACGGCGATAAAAGACCACTCGGAATCCCGGCTGTCGAGGACAAGATCGTCCAGATGGCAATCAAGAAGATTCTTGAAGCGATCTTTGAACAGGACTTTATAGACACGTCTTACGGTTTTCGTCCCAACCGGAGCTGCCACGATGCTCTTAAGAAAATAGACAAGACCATCATGACCGGTCCGGTCAACTTTGTGGTGGATATGGACATCTCGAAGTTCTTTGACACCGTAGACCACAAACAATTGATGGAATGTCTGAAACAGAGAATCACGGATTCGAGTCTGCTACAGTTGATCAGACGTTTCCTGAACTCTGGCATAATGGAAGATGGAGTCTATTGTGAGACAGATCAAGGTACGCCACAGGGTGGAGTGCTGAGTCCAGTACTCGCTAATGTATACCTCCACTTTGCGCTGGACTTGTGGTTTGAGACTGAGGTAATTCCACAGCTAACTGGTTATGCCCAGCTGGTACGATATGCGGATGACTTCGTTGTCTGCTTCGAAAAAGAGGAAGAAGCCAGAGCTTTTGGAGTTGCGCTGAGGCAACGAATGGGTGAGTTCGGACTTACGGTCTCTGAAGAGAAGAGTAAGATCATTGAGTTTGGACATTGCGCATGCCAGAGAGCAAGGAAATATGGCATGAAGTGTGAAACCTTTGATTTTCTTGGTTTTACTCACTTCTGCGATAAAACCCGAAAAGGCAAATTCAAGCTTGGGCGGAAGACGTCACGCAAGAAGTTCACACAGAAGATGACGAATATGAATATATGGTTGAAGAGTATCCGAAATCTTGTCGAACTGAAAAAATGGTGGAAGGTGCTGGGGCTAAAGTTGCTCGGACATTACCGGTATTATGGTATGAGCGGCAACATACGATGGCTACAGAACTTCTACTATCAGACAGTGAAACTTGCCTTCAAATGGATAAACAGGCGCAGCCAGAGAAAAAGTTATAACTGGGATCAGTTTAATCGTTTCATCCAATTTAATCCACTCCCGAAGCCGAAGATATATCATTCGCTATACAACCTGAAACCGTAGAGGATGTGCTTCTGAAGAGCCGGATGAGGGAAATCTTCATGTCCGGTTCTGAGAGGGGGCCCGTAGTAACCTTGGAGCTATTACTCCAATAAGAGGTGCGCTATGGGTTCTACTTGACAGGGTTGTTATTTTCCTCTGCGTCCCTCGGCGTACTCTGCGGTTTTCCAGATCGTCCAGAAAATAATAAAAACTATCAGGAATAAGCTAAAAAGGAGCCAGGGCCAGGAATCTGAAATCCAGGCTTGAAGGGTCTGAGAAACTGCTGATCTGGCAGGAATTTCCGGAAGCTGTGACCAGGAAGGTTGATATGCTTGAGATAGAATTGCGCAGGCTCGGACTGCATGAGCACTGGTATGAGGACAGGAACGAGTTTGGTCAGAAAGTAGCTGATCTTGGAGAAAAGGTAGATTATTGGAAGCAGTTGCTTGCAGGACTGGACATATTGCTGAAGACCTTTGGTACGCCTGAACGAATCCGTGTTAAAAGTATGAAGGATGTTGAAGAGTCCTTACATGCCCGGATGTGCGAGGTTGCTGAAGAATAGTGCGGGAGTGGTGTGTGCGCGGCAGCCTCGGGTGTTGGTTGTTGCTGCCGGCGGCGGGCATGGCTGTTAAAATATAAAATTAATGAAATACTACACCACAATGGACGCACAGTAAAGTTTACAATGTCTTTGCGAACTTTGCACCCTTCGCAGTGAAACACTTAACGGCAACCTTCAATCTGCGTATATCTGTGTCCATCTGCGATTCACATTGAAATGCTGTCCGGGTCCCCATCCGCCCAGGTGCTTAGGCCTGCCGCCGGTGCCGGTGCGCTGGCAGGTGCGGCTGTGGCAATAGCAGTCCCCTATGCCATGCATCCCAGAGACTGGGGTGATGTCATCGGTAGCAGTGCCGTGGCAATAAGTGACAGCAATGCTATAAAGCAGATGAATTAAAGTACCGGAGATGCCTTCATTCTAACAGGCCCGGGCTGAACAGTAACGAATTATTAACGTTCAAAGTGCCGGTTAAGTAACTCAGGGACACGACCTAAAAATCAAGATACGTATAATCATTGATCTCCCTTTTAATATTGTTCAGGATGCTTTTAGCATACTGTGGACTCAACTCATTATCCTCCACTGCTTTTTCTATGGACAACTCGACACTTTCCACCAGGCTTGTCCTGCTGAAGTTTTGCATTTTCAGCACAGAACTTACATTGTCCCCCTTGATGATCTTCTTGATGACCCATTCATCCTTACCCTTCACCACCACATGTGCTTCATGCACAGCCCCGAATAGGTTATGCAGATCACCTATAGCGTCCTGGTATGCACCCAAAAGGAGCACAGCCACATAATACGGGTGCCTGTCCAGTGAATGTAACTCCAGCATATCCTTCACGTCCCTTACATCTGTGAACCTATCGATCTCACCATCAGAATCACAGGTCATATCCAGTATAGTACCCATACATTCAGGTTGACGGTTCAATTTCTGGATCGGCACGATCGGGAATAACTGGCCTATGGCCCAGAAATCGGGCATGGACTGGAATAGTGAAAAATTGCCGATATACCGCTTTGACATCAATTTACGCACATAATCGAACTCTTCGGACTCGTTACCGGTCTGCCTGATAAACCTGTGTATCTTCTGGCATATCTTAAAGAACAGTGTTTCACCCCTGGCCTTTTCAGACAGGTCCAGCTGGCCCAGGTTGAACATACTGATAAGTTCGTCCTTGTACTCCAGGCTGTCATGGTAATATTCGCGGTAGTTCTTCACTGTTATCTCCATAAAACAGTCGTGGAATTTCCGGATGATATTGGGGTCGTCCCCAGTGACCTCAAGATCACCATTATGTATGATGGATTTCTCATATACAAGATTGGTTATAAGCATGGAATGAAATACGGCCACAGCCCTTCCGCTCTCTGAGACAATGGTCGGGTGTTCGATACCTTCCTGGTCGCATATCTCCTTTAATGTGAACACCACATTGTTGGTATATTCCTGCATGGCATAATTGGCACTGGCATCAGATGATGTCTTGCTGCCGTCATAATCTATACCCAGCCCACCGCCAATATTGAAGTATTCCAGTCCCGGGGCCAGCTTCTTGACCTCGGCATATATCCTGGATGCTTCCTTTATCGCATTTTGTATCCGCCGTATCTCTGTGATCTGGGAGCCGATATGGAAATGCAGCATCTTAAGGTTCTTGATCATGCCGCTTGCCTTCAACTCATCAATGGCGCCCAGAAGTTCGCCTGTTGTCAGGCCGAACTTGGCTGCTTCGCCGCCTGATTCCACCCATTTGCCGCTCCCTCTTGAATACAACCGTAAGCGAATGCCCATACATGGATTGACGCTTAGCTTTTTAGATTGTTTAATAATATCGTATATCTCGTTCGACTGGTCTATTACCAGTATGATATTCTTCCTGAAATGGGTGGCTTGCAGCGCCGTCTTGATATAGTGCTTATCCTTGTATCCATTGCATACCAGAAGTGATTCAGGGCTCAGTTTGAATAACAGGCTTTCGATAAGTTCAGGTTTGCTACCTGCTTCAAGTCCGTAGTTGTACTTCCTGCCAACCCTGACGATCTCTTCCACTACGTCCTTGCGCTGGTTGACCTTTAGGGGAAATACACCTTTATAGGTGCCTTGGTACTGGAACTCGTCGATGGAACGGCCGAAGGAATCATATAATTCACTTATCCTGCTTTCAAGTATCTGGGGAAAACGAAGCAGTACAGGCGGCTTTATCCTGTTCTTTTTCAGGTATTCTATCACCTGCAGGATCTCTACATTATGTTTGTCTTTACCTGGTTTCACTATCAAGTTGCCGTTACGGTTTATGTCAAAGTACCCGTTGCCCCAGTTATCAATGCCGTATAGTTCTTTTGATCTTTCGTTCTTCCATCCTGTACCATCATCGAGATTCTTATTTTTCTTCATTTGAGCATTATCACTTCCAGATAATAATTACTAAAATATATAAAATCTGTTTCATCTGAATAAACACCTGAATCTTAATATAACTATTCGTTTTAATCTTTTCCATCAATACCTTCGCCAATTAACCGATACTAACTATACTAACTGTACTAACCATCCTCACGTTAATACGATAGAAGGGAGGATTTTCTTTCATTAGTTATTGTAAGTTTTAAATTTGTGGGCTGAAATTATTTCCTGAACTATTATAAAAATTTAAATAAAATCTGAGTGGAGAAACGATAACCACAGAGAGCGCCGAGGACATAGAGGGGAAATACTCTATGCCCTCATCGAATAAGGAAGAGAGATTACTCGATCTCACACTGTAAGCGGGAAGCAGCGTGCCCGCTCCTGCCAAACACTGTGTCAGACGGCGCGCGAGTGCTCTGCAATGCGTGCGGCGGCATCGGGTGGTGGTTGGTGCTGCCGGCAGGAGTCATGGCTGTTGAAATATATGATGCGTGTGATTTTTAATCCACAGAGTGCACATATCGTTTCTACATTTCTCTGTACCCTCTATGTGCTATGTGGCTTTAAAATGAAAACTGAGCTAAACAAATCTGGTTTTTTACTATTTAAAGATAAAATCCCAATTTGGAAATTCTAATCTTCAATCACTCGAAACTCAATACACACATTATACTGGTATGGGGCATACGACCTCACAATCCTTCTCCCTGTACATTCCACCTTTCTCCCCACACGCGCTGCAGCTTCCCGTATCAGTTCCCACGAGGTCCCGTAAAGATCATCCTCATGCGTGATATCATAAAAGTGCACCACACCCTCATTCTTTGCCGCCAATATGCCGCAATCCAGAAACTCCCTTGCAGACTGAGGGAGGTTCATGATAACATGGTCTGCCGAATGTTTCAAATTCCCTGCCGCATTTCTTGCATCATCTTCCACTGCAGTTACGTTGTCCAGCCGGTTGAGGTTTATATTCTCACTCAGGAGCTTGACAGCCCCTGGGTTCTTATCCACTGCCACAACACTGGCCCCAGGTACACTCTTTCCTATCAGGATGCTGAACGGCCCCACACCTGCGAACAGGTCCACCACATACTGCCCCCGCTTTACCATATCAGCCACCCTTTTTCGCTCAGTTCCAAGCCTGGCTGAGAAATAGGCATCGGCAAGGTCTACATTATAGCGGCAGCCATGTTCTTTATGAATGGTACGGGTCCTGTGTTCGCCTGCCAGTACCACCCACTGCCGGGTCCTGAACTCGCCTTCTACCGGGCTCACCGCCCCCAGCACCACATTAATGCTTTTCCTGTACTCCATTAATGCCTTTGCAATACGTGTTGCATCAAGGTCATCAGCATCAACAATGGCAATATCGCCTATCACATCAAAGCTGGGCGTGAATCCCAATATATCTTCAAGTGACGGCTTTTTTCGTTTGGGCTCAAATTCGGCCTCAATGACAGTAATATTCTCATCTGCACCGGGCAGTGCCCCCAGTTCGTCCGGCCCAGGCTTTCCAGCCACAGGTATGAGAATGTACTTATCCTCCTGGCGTATCTGCGCTTCCGGATGGATATGCCCGGCCTGGAGCAGCAACCTTCGAATATCTTCTGCCATTGTGGCGGGTACCCTGAGGGCCCACAGTTTCATGGAATACTGAATGTTATTGCATGATAAAAAGATTTAGATAAATAGTTAAGTAAACCCGGATAATTAGGTTTGGATGAGAGACCTGCTGACCGTGGATATTTCCACACAAGTGGATTGCCTTTGTGACTTTACATATAATTTCTATTGGCAGCATAATGGTTCGGAGCTTGACCCTAGCAAACCCGTGGAAGGGCAGGTAGGTACACATTTTACTTACAGGGATCTGGTCGAACATTTAATATCTGGCAAAGATGTCCGAATAAATGGGAATGCTGGCAGCAGGCTGGGTTCCAGCCTGGGCGTTGACCTGAAATATTTTGGGGGCAGCGGGCAGGCCCTGGATGTTGGAAGTATATTCGTGGACGGAGATGCGGGCACCCGTATGGGTATCAGCATGGTCTTGGGCAGGATATATGTGTCAGGTATCGTGGCGCAGCCTATGGGAAACGTGGTAGAGGTCACTTCTGGAAAAGAGGGCTACAGGTGTTTTAGGTCCATCACAGATATCTTGCATAACGGGATGGGGGGCGATGAGTTCAATGACAGCAGGAATTTATTCCGTGAGGGGAAAAAGGACGTGCCATGTCTGGTGCTGGCAGATGGAGTGGTCAGGGACACGGTAGGTGCGCGGTGTGAACGGGATGCCAGGGTCATAGTGGAAGGCGACGTGAGCCTGAGCACTGGCATACTGATGCGAAAGGGCACTATTATTGTAGAAGGAGATGCAGGCATGAACACTGGCACGCTGCTATCGGGCGGCACAGTGGTGGTGCGGGGAAGTGCAGGCGAGTTCGCAGGAGCAGATATGCGGGCTGGCACCCTTATCATAACAGGGAAGAGTTCGGGGTACATGTGTGCCAATATGCGGGGCGGGGCCGTGTTCGTGAAACGGGATGTAAAGGTGATACCTCCTGCCAGGCAGTGCCAGCCGTTAGATAGTGATCTGAAACTGCTGGTGGATGTGCTGGATACCAACAGGATGGATGCAATGGGCTACAGGAAATATTCGATATGCTGATCATTAAGTATGATTCTTAATTTACTTATGATTTGGATCTCTCCTGATATTGATGCCGGTTTGCATGTTTCATTGATCGAAAAATGGTATAAACCTTGAATGTTTTAAATGGCATCAAAGGATTAGCGGGTAAATAGCCAATTTTAAAAAGCTGGTTCATAAAAAAGAAGGCTCTTCCTGGATTCCAAGTTGGTAGCTTAATTTTAGGGTTGGTTAAAGTTTTCAATAAAAAAACGAAGACGGGTGTAACATTCAATAAAATTCCACATATATGCTTAATTTTAATTATTTAATCTCGTGATAACGAATTCAATAGCTGAATAAATATGTTCAGTTTACTCTTGAGCTACCAACTTGAAACGCAGGAAGAGCCTTATTTTAAACTGACGAAGATGGGCTAATAAATGATGGTAAGTAATCAGTCAAACTACGATTTTTTTTATCTTTTTCTTGGGTTTCCTCGAATTCTTTATATTTTAATTGTCGGGCAAAACTTTCATTTTCAAAATTAAAAGCATGAATGTATAATCTTTCTGAAGCTCTTGTAATGCCCACATATACTAATTTTTTATTGACTGTTACATTTTTATCAAAGTTATCAACATTAACTAAAATGCAAACTTTACTTTCTAATCCTTTAGATGAATGGTAGGTTGTTATCATGATTTTATTATCAACAACTTTCTTAACTATACTATTCGATTTTAAAAAATCATCGAATTGATTAAATAATTTATTTGCCCCATTTGTTGTAGGGGTTAAAATAAGTATTTCTTCAGGTTTGTATCCAAATTCTAACATTAATTTGTGAAGTAGAGTATTAATATTATCATATCTTCCATCTAAAAATTCTATTTCATTATCAAGACCACCTTCATTATCTATTCCGTCTCTACCTTCATAAAATTTTTCAATTTCATTTTTTAATGTTCTGTCTGACATTAGAAAATCTAATGCTAATTCAATATGAGATTTCCCCGACCGATATGAATGTTTCAATAGTTTAGATCTTCCTTGTATATTTACACCTAAACTTTTCCATGTATGCTCTTTTGGATTGTAAATACTTTGTAATCGATCCCCAGCTAAAAATAAATTTTCACTTTTTCTTCCATTGTATAAATGTTTTTTACATAAAGCTAAACATAATTTAATCCAAACATCGTAAAAATCTTGATATTCATCAATAAGAATTGCATCATATTTAGGCCGTGCTTTTTCAATTGCTTTCAAAGGAAGATCATTGTTCCAAAAATCATCAGATGGGTTATGCGGTTTAATAATATCTGCACTCTCAAGAGCTAAACTATGAAATGTTGATACAGATATATTCTCATATTTTAAATCCATAAATGTAAGATCATCACGCATTTTATTTAAATCATCATTCAATTTATTTGAAAGGGACCTGTTGTATGTTACAATTTTTATATTCCAATCAGGATTTTTATTTAATAAGAAAATTGCCCTAGAAAATAAAATCACAGTTTTGCCACTTCCTGGAACGCCACTAATCATATAATGACCATATGGAATTCTTTTAGCGAATTTTTCTTGATTACTATCAAGTACTTTTATATTATCATTTAATTCAACAGAATCTGTTTTTGAATCGATCTTACAGTTTTTAATTATGTTTTCAGGAAAAAGAATTGAACGAATTATTTTAACTTGAAGTGAATCAATATAGCAAGTCTCAGAACTAAATAATTTTTCAATGTTTAACATTCCGATATCTTCGGAAATTAAATAATCAGTAGGTGGTTGATATAAAGTATTATCTCCATTTAATTTCTCAATTTCTGAAGATTTGATATTAACAAAAACAACTTTAGAATATAAATTGAAATTTAAATAACCTTTACTGTCCATTAAATTATTATTGAATTCAAACAAATTCTTGGTAAAATTATAATATTTGTTTGTTTTGAAAATTGGATTGGGGTGCTTCTTACCGTTTGTTGATCTAACTTCTATTCTATCTATATGTTGAATATAGCCAATATCCCAATCTTTTACTTCAATTATACAAACACCTTTATGTGTATCAATTAAAATAAAATCTGGTTCTAAATTTTTTAATCTTGGTTTAATGTATAAAAAACAATTTCTTTCTATCGTAGAATATAATGATGAAATTTTTTTAGCAATTTTATTTTCTCCTCTCGTTAAATCAGAAAGATCATTTGGTATTATTTCTAAACTCATTATTCAAGCTTCCATTTTCATTCAATTTTTTATACTCCTTTTCTTTTTTCACACGAATAGGAAAAATTTGAACTACAACTTATGTAGGAAGCAATAATCTTTCCTACACGATTTCTCTCTATTATTCCGTTAACAAAACATTAATTTAATAGTATTTATATGTATCATTATTATCATAGTAATGATGACATTGCGTTTATCATTATAAATCATTCAACTACACAGGATGGATTGATAAAATCAAAATAATAGCAATTGAAGGAAAGCAGCCAAAGTAACATCTCATTCAAAGAGTTTGGGCAATCAAATATCATTGCAACAACCCCTGCCCCCCCCATTATAGAAAAGCCAAACCACTTGCAGCTCTACTTAAAGTATATAAAGGTTTGAATACCCTTAACAGTGTAGTGATAATAATGCCCGAAATTTATGATCCTAAAAAAACTATTAAAATTGAGAATGTTGTTGCTTCTACCGCTATCGGTGCAACTCTCGACCTTCCCAAGATCACACTGCAGCTGGATGGTGCAGATTACAATAAAGAACGTTTTCCAGGTGTAGTTTACAGAACCAAAGAACCAAAAACAGCAGCCCTGATATTCGGAAGTGGAAAAATCGTATGCACTGGTGCCAAAAGCATAGATGACGTACACAACGGCCTGAAAAAGGTTTTTTCCGAACTGAAGAGTATGGGTGTGGAGGTCATGGACAATCCTGAGATCATAGTCCAGAATATCGTGGCATCAGCAGACCTGGGTGCTGTGCTGAACCTGAATGCCATAGCCATCGGGTTGGGACTTGAGAATATCGAATATGAACCCGAACAGTTCCCAGGACTGGTCTACAGGATAGCGGAACCAAAAGTGGTAATGCTGCTGTTCGGTTCTGGCAAACTTGTAGTTACAGGCGGAAAAAAACCAGCTGACGCAGATGCGGCAGTTGACAAAATTGTTGAAGAACTGGACGGTCTGGGGCTGCTTTGAACACTGACTCGATTTTTCCCATCACTGACCACCATATGCACCTTGACCACAGATGTCAGGGTGTGGAAGCTGCCAAAGCGTTCCAGCGTGCTGGTGGCACACATATTTTTTTAGTTTCAAAACCTTCCTGGACCATAGGTGTGACAGTAGATCATCCTGACGATTACCACAAAGTGTTCGATGAGACCGTATACATGGCAGCAGAAGTGAAAAAGGTTGGTGTAACTGCCTTTCCCGTACTTGGGGTACATCCTGCTGCTATTACAAAGATGTATGGCAGGGTGGGACTCGACAGGACCGTCGAATTGATGAAGTCGGGCCTGGAACTGGCGGCAAAGTATGTGGAAGAAGGACAGGCAGTAGGTATGAAATCCGGTCGTCCCCATTATGAAGTGGAACCAGCATTGTGGGAAGCGTCCAATGAAATACTTATGTATGCCATGGAACTGGCCAGGGATGCGGGCTGTCCCCTGCAGTTGCATACGGAAAGTGCCACACCGGAAAATATCAGGGAGATCGCTGATATGGCAAGGAAATCCGGGCTTACCCCAGGGAAGGTTATTAAGCACTTTTCACCCCCGATGGTGGAAGAATTTGCCAGGTGCGGCTTATGGCCTGGGGTGCTTGCTGGCAAGGGCATGATAAAGGAATCACTTTTGCAAGGGGACAGGTTCATGATGGAAACCGACTATATTGATGACCCCGAGCGTCCGGGTGCGGTGCTTGGACCAAGGACAATACCCCGCAAGACCCTGGCATTAGCTGGTGAATGGGGGGACGATGTATTCTGGAAGATACACAAGGATAACCCTGAACAGATATATGGTGTGGAAATAGAACGTACCACAATCTAAATATAGAAGTTCAAACATACAAAAATCGAATTTCGATACTTGATTTATAGTTATCAGTAGAATATTTCAATAAAATATTTCAGGAGAATATCAATGGCAGCACAGTTAGGCGGTCAGCCAATTACGATACTTAGAGAGGGAACACAGAGGACTACAGGCAGCGAAGCCCAAAGGGGCAATATCATGGCGGCCAAGGTGGTTGCATCTGCTGTACGAACAACTTTGGGCCCCAAAGGCATGGATAAGATGCTTGTGAACTCGGCAGGTCAGGTAACCATCACCAATGACGGAGCTACCATCCTGGATGAGATGGACATTAAACACCCGGCAGCCAAGATGGTGGTGGAAGTGGCCAAGACCCAGGACGACGAAGTAGGGGACGGTACCACAACAGCCGCCATATTGACAGGGGAACTGCTGGCAAAGGCGGAAGACCTGCTGGATCTGAATGTGCACAGCACGACCATTACTGCAGGATACGCTTTGGCTGCAAGTAAATCCCATGAGATACTTGAAGGACTTACATCTGATATCTCAGGGGATGATGAAGATACTCTTATCAATATCGCAGGCACTGCTCTTACCGGCAAAGGTGCTGAATCTTCCAAGGATATACTGGCACCACTAGTGGTCAGGGCTGTCAAATCCATTGTCAAGAAAGGAGTGGACGGTAAAGATACCGTGGATATTAAGGATATCCGGATAGAGCGCAGGGTAGAGGGTGAAATGGAGGACACTGAACTGGTGGAGGGCCTGATCATCGACAGGACGCGGACTCACCAGAGCATGCCCAAAAGGGTTGAAGATGCCAGGATTGCCATACTTGCCACACCCATCGAGGTAAGGTCGATGGAATTCAAGAGTGAAATAACCCTCACAGGTGTGACCGAGCGCCGGGCTTTTATTGATCGTGAAGAAGAAATGATCAGGGAAGTTGTGGACAAAGTGATAAATAGCGGCGCAACTGCTGTGTTCTGCAAGAAAGGTGTGGATGATCTTGCCCGCCATTATCTTGCAAAGGCTGGTCTTTTTGTGATCCACAGGGTGAATTTCAAGCAACTGAAAAAACTGGCTGAGTGTACTAACGGACGTATAATTACTAATCTTGATGAACTGACCCCTGACGACCTGGGCACTGCCGGTGTTGTGGAAGAGGTCATGGTTGGCAACGGCGAGATGATCTTTATCCGTGATTGCCCTGACAAGAAGATCATATCCATAATCCTGAGAGGCGGTACCGAGCAGGTGGTAGACAATCTTGCCAGGGCCATGCACGATGCCCTCATGGTAGTGGGTGTTGTACTGGAGGATGGGCGCGTAGTTGCAGGCGGAGGTTCGCCTGAGATCGAACTGGCACTGCGCCTGAGGGAATATGCTGCTTCATTGAAGGGCAGGGAACAGCTGGCTGTGAATAAGTTTGCTGAGGCTATTGAGGTGATACCCACAACCTTGGCAGAGACCAGCGGTCTTGACCATATTGACAAACTTGTGGAACTTAAGAGCAGGCACGAAGCAGGCGAGAAGTATGCCGGGCTTAATGTGTTTGCTAATAAAATAGAGGATATGAAAGCTGTGGGTGTTGTCGAGCCCCTGAAGGTCAAACTGCAGGCAATTGATTCGGCATCAGAGGCTGCCAGTATGATACTGCGTATCGATGATGTGATTGCAGCCACCAAGGAACAAAAAGGACCGAAACAGGCACCTGGTCTTAAGGATTACGAAGTGTAAGACCGGAGGGGGAAGTTGTGAAAGGCTTCCCATTTACTTTTTTTAACGTATAAGAAAGTATATACTTTCCTACGGGCTTAGAAAATGCGAGCGTCAGCGAACATTTTCTTGTCTTGATTATTTTCTATTTCTTCTAATTCGAGCTTGCGAATTATTTCTATTTCTTTCTCACAATTGTAGAAAATATTCAATAATCTATATTTCAACTGTTCCTGTGCTATGGTTGTTTATTGTGAAAAAACGTTGACGATAAGCTTGTTAAAAAGCAACAGGCAATATTGATGCATTGGACTATGTGAACATTTATTAAAAGTTATTGTTATGTGCATTGAATTATATAATATTATGTGAGCATTATTATCATTGTGATGAGAAGTATAGGGAAGAATGTCATATGACAGAAAATATGAAAAACAAATCAGTGGATTCTATTCATTTTATCAAACGCATAATGAGTCACATTTCAATCCAGCATTTTCTATATCTTTTAGCATTCACTACCTTTGGTATTGGAGATGCATTGACAGGGGCTCTTCTAATGAATATAAAAGGAGTGGCAGCTGAATCAAATGTATTTTTCAGCCACCTGTACTCAACCCAGGGTCCTGAAATTTTTATTATCACTAAACTTTGAATAACGTTGGTTATTCTCCTACTGGTGTTCATTTCATATATTCAATCTCATGGAAAGAGTTACTGGATGATAAATGGATTATTAGCTGCTATTTCTATAGGCGGGATAATGGCGATCCAAGCTAACATCCAGGCAATATATGGCTATCCTTTCATAGACCCCTCAAAGATAATTTTACTCAATCTAACATTTGTATTTGTCTTTGTGATGCTTGGGGATCTTATTGATTCTCATGTGGTAAAAAATCCAAAAAAAGATATTTTTCATTATCATGGGTAGTGAAGATATAAGACAGAGTTTAATGTAAGTTAGATGCAGTTTTTGTTTTGACAAGAAAGAATTGAATTCAAATACTTCGTGCTCGCTTAGCACAAATATAATTCAGGATGCTATTCGGAACTACATGGAATCGGAAGTGTAGAAACTATAAATATAGTTTATCGATATTGTCATTCCTTATGAAGAAAGAAAAGCTTTGTACATCAATAAAAAGCACGGGAGAACAAATTGCATGCGTCGATTATAGTGTGC
>Ga0255400_10028_pt1 | contig 16118 bp, 19 predicted proteins | sample ANMaggSeSYBR01G7_FD_182117 | JGI IMG/M metagenome (GOLD analysis project Ga0255400, IMG submission 182117) | Sediment cell enrichment communities from methane seep in Santa Monica Basin, California, United Staets - ANME aggregate JGI... | ecosystem: Environmental > Aquatic > Marine > Cold seeps >... | reverse complement strand
GGTTGACCGGCTGTCGTTGAGGACTGGTTGTTTCGGTGCTGAACCCTGGTCTGCCAATACCAGACAGGAACTGGAGGATGTGCTGGATATCAAAGCCTATGATTCCTATGGCCTGTCTGAGATGTTCGGACCTGGCGTGGCTTTCGAATGCAAGGAACAGCACGGTCTTCATATATGGGATGACCATTTCCTTGTTGAGATACTGGACCCTGATGGGGAGAGCGTGGCACCTGGGGAGAAGGGTGAACTGGTGCTGACCTCGCTGACCAAGGAGGCTATGCCTTTGATACGCTACCGTACTGGTGACATTACCAGTATCATGGAGGATGAATGCCAGTGCGGGCGCACTCACACAAGGCTGGATAAGATTGTGGGCAGGACCGATGATATGCTGATAGTGCGGGGTATTAATGTATTTCCTTCCCAGATAGAGAGTGTGCTGGTGGGTATTCCTGAGGTTGGCGACCAGTTCCAGGTGCTTATTGACCGCAAGCGGCATAAACTGGATGAGATTCATATTAAGGTGGAGTTGATTGAAAGGGGTTTTACTGGTGAACTTAAGGACCTGGAAGACCTGAAGTGTTGTGTGGAGGATAGGCTGAAGGCTGTGCTGAATCTCAGGACTGTGGTGGAACTTGTTGAGAAGGGGGCTATTCCCAGGACTGCAGGGAAGGCTCAGAGGGTGGTGGATGTGAGGGGGGATTATTAATGGAATATTGTATAATCCAGCTTATTTGTGTATTGTAGAATGTTGGAATGGAAATATTCCTTGAAATCGGCATATTCAGGCCTTGTTACATTTCGTACGGGGCATACCGTGCTGTGACAAGAAGCTGCATCATGAATTGCTATGTGCTACCCCTTACGTTTGGGGTAATCCTACTGAGATATGTGTTAGCGGTAACGCAGAAACTTGATGAAACCGGTAGAAATTTACCAATACCATGGTTATGATACTACTCCGCAAGTATAATTTTGAACTCTATATGACTGCCACAGAGCTCACAGAGAGCACAGAGAGGGGAGTTTGGGGCGGAAAAAGCATCTCTGTGTTCTCTGTGCTCTCTGTGGCAGAAAGTTACAAAAAACAGATACAGTTTAGTAGAAATCGAAAACTTGAGGTCAGGTTTAAGCAAGAATGTAACATAAATTAAATCGTGGAAATCCCTGATGCTACAAGTCTTGAACCTGTTGACACATGCCTCAGAGATAAATTTGGGTTAGAAGCTCCCTGAGTTGTGGATTTCTACAAAATAAGAGATTAGTTAAAAAAAAGGCTATACCTAAGCATTAGAAATATTGTCAAAATTGAATTATCACCTTTTTTTTCCGCGACGGCCACTACGACCACTGCCACCACTACGACTACTACCACTACTGCGACCACTACCACTACTGCGACCACGACCACTACTGTGACCACGACCACCACCGCGCCCCATACCATCTCGACGAGTTCCGGTAGTGGCTCTGTTATTCGTATACCGGTTGATGGCGTCTCTAACAGATCCTATGGCAGTTGTAACCCCGGATGCAATTGCGGCGGGCATGGACACATTCTCCTGCACCATTTCATCCGGCACCTCGATAATTGCCCCTTTCTTGCATATATTAACACAGGCTCCGCAGCCAGTGCAGAGGTCGTTATCGATATGTGCCGCATCTGATAGTGTTATCGCACTTACCGGACATACATTGATGCATAATCCACATCCTGTACATAGCGATTCATCGATTTTACACTTCATTTTTTCAGTTCTTCCAGCTTTGCTTTGATCTCTATCATCTTACTTTCCAAAGCTTGTATCTCTTCATCTAACGTCTGCGCAGGCTGGGACGGTACTGGAGGAGTAGGTGTTACCGAAGCTGCCAAGCCCATTCCTCGCCCCATACCTTGTCCCATACCTTGTCCCATACCTTGTCCCATACCTTGTCCCATACCTTGTCCCATACCTCCACCCATTCCGCGACCGCCGCCACGGCCACGGCCACCGCCGCGCCCCATACCTCTGCCAGCACCCATTCCGGAACCTACTCCGGCTCCTGCACCGACGCCACTGCCTATTCCAGAGGACGCAGGTATGGTCGTGCTCCCGGATTGCTGCAACATTCCGTTCTTGTACTGCCCGATAGCATCGCTCACAGTGCCGCTTGCACCAGTCACGATCGAGATATCAGTAGCACCGAGCGTCTGGATCGCATTCGGTCCCACCTGTCCGGTGATAACAACGCCGGCGCCTTTGTCTGCAACGGTCTGTGCCGCCTGTATTCCAGCACCGCTCGAAGCACCTATACTTGGATTCGGCATTGCTTCATACTCCATCGTTTCCGAGTTCACGAAAACGAAGTACTGGCATCTTCCAAATCTTGGATCTACGGACGCATCCATATTTGGTCCGGTTGAGGTTACGCATATCTTCATATTTATCAATCTCCTTTCACAAAGTGATCTACATTGTCAATTTCACAATCTTACCGCATACCATGTCTGCCACGTCCGGCTCTGGCATAGCCACGATCGTCCTCAGCCCTGTGAATGTTTACGCTTTTACACTCCGGGCAGTTCTGGGGTCTTCCCGTGCCATGTACCACTTCCCATACATGCTTGCAGTCATAGCACTGGAACTTACGTAGTTGAGTTGTTGCCATCTCGTACATCCCTCCATGAATTCGTATCGCTTTGCCACAGACCAGGGCGCACCCGATCTTTCTTCTTGCTTCGGTCAGTATCCTGTGGAATGTTGGCTGCGAGACTTTCATATGATCTGCCGCCTCACGTTGATCCATTCCAAGATAATCCTTCAGCCGTATGCTCTCCATCTCTTCCATCTTCAAGACCACTTCACCTATGTCCTGCAGACAGGTTGTACACGGTTTGAAATAATTGTAATCAAATGACGACCGTATATACCGGTGACGTCTTGGTCTTGGCATTAATGAATATATATTCATAATAAACTTAAAGCTTATGGTGGTGGTGCAAGATTTGAATAAACTATTTAACTTGCAAATGGAATTAGGGTACATCATATTATAGGATTAATGTAGACACAATCATGAGCATGATCAAGGAGTTCGAAGAGATGGAAAATTATATTATTTCAGGTAGATTCAAAGCAGGTATTTCATGGGAGAAATTTACCAAGAAAGTAACCAGCCAGAATGAGAAAAACGCAGAAGACAAGGTGTATTCTCTTATTGGTAGTGAACACGGCCTGAAACGCAATTTAATACAACTGGAATCCATAACAAAGGAGTGAATAAGTTTGTCTTCTAATCAAGAACTGTCCAAAGAGGACATCCAAAAAATGTCAACCCAGTTCCAGCAATTGCAATATCAGGCAGATGCACTATCACAACAATTGAACATGGTCAGTGCTTCTTTAGCCGAATCCGAGAAGGCCATTAATACCATTACCGGGTTTGAAGGAGTAGAAGACGGTCACGAAATCCTGATTCCTATCGGTTCGGGTACCAATATCATGGCAAAACTGTTAAAACCAGATACTGTGATCATGGAAATTGGTGCAGGTATCAGTATGGAAAAGGATTTGGACAATGCTAAAAAAAGCCTGGAAATCCAGAAAGAAGAGCTTACCAAGTTCCACCAAACCACCCAGAACAACCTGGAGCAGATCGCAACAAAGATGCATGAGATCGAGTCCGTTGTGACAACTGCAATAAAAGGACAACAGGCAGGTCAAATAGCACAGCAGACAAATCAAGGTCCAATACAGGGTTTGTAGATGTTCAATAGTCTAAAACAAAAACTCAGCAGTTTCAAGAACTCATTTGGTGACATACTGGATAAACAGGCTGAAGAAGCATCTGAAGACATCCGGCAGGCAGGGTCAGGGAGTGTCACTAAAGAAGAAAAAAAAGAGACACCATCAGTAGCAGTTGGAATCAAACAGAAGGCCAAAGCACTGCTGCTTAATCGTGAGTTCATAATAAGTGAAAAATCGCTGGAAGAACCTTTATGGGACCTGGAAGTGGCACTTCTTGAAAGTGATGTTGCCCTGGAAGTTGCGGAAGAGATAGTGGGATATGTGAAATCGGAACTGGTTGGAAGTAACTACAAGATCGGCGGGAACAAGAAGGATATTGTAGAACAGGCTCTCAGAAAAGCGCTTATTAATGTATTGAACGTGGAGACCCTGGATTTTGATGATTTTATTGAACAGTCAAATAAACCTATCAATATTGTTTTTGTCGGTGTGAACGGTACCGGTAAGACCACCACCATATCCAAGATAGCCAAGCGGCTTAAAGACAAGGGATATTCGGTGGTATTGGCGGCCGGCGACACATTTAGGGCAGGTGCCATTGAGCAGCTGCAGCGTCATGCAGATAACCTGGGATTGAAGATGATCAAACACCAGGAAGGCGGCGACCCGGCTGCTGTGATATATGATTCGTTGGAGTATGCCAAAGCCCGGAAAATAGATGTGGTGCTGGCAGATACGGCTGGCAGGATGCATACAAATATCAACCTGATGGACCAGTTAAAGAAGATATGCAGGGTATCCCCCCCTGACCTTGTGATATTCGTGGACGAGGCAATTGCTGGCAACGATGCAGTGGAACGTGCCCATCTATTCAACCAGACAGTACCTATAAGCGGAAGCATATTGACCAAGTCTGATGCAGATTCCAAAGGCGGCGCAGCTATTTCCATAGCCCATACCACAGGTAAACCCATACTGTTCTTCGGAGTGGGGCAGGAATACGACGATATTGTCAAGTTCGACCCCCAGTGGCTGGTGGACAGGCTGTTCGAGTGAGGTCTGCTGGTTATATGGCCTGGGTTGTTTAACCTAATGGCTATTTTACCTAATTGTTATTTTTCTTGCCGGTATTTTTATCCAGGAGTTTATTCCCTGGTCCCGGTTTTGATAGCGATATCAAAACTGCCGCTCCTGAACCCCTCCAGGTCAAGGGTGATATAGGTATAACCAAGCTCTTTGAAAACACCCACAATATCATCCCTGTGTTTCAGTATAATATGAAGATCATCCCCTGGTACTTCAATACGGGCAGTATCTTCATGGTCCCGTACCCTGCACTGGCTGACCCCGAGATCAAAAAGATAATCCTCTGCCGTCTCCACCTTTTGAAGTCCCTGGACGGTAATAGTTCGTCCGTAAGGGAACCTGCTGGACAGGCATGCCAGTTGAGGTTTATCCCATATTGGTAATCCAAGATACTTTGCCATCTGGCGTATCTCGCTTTTGGCAATACCAAGATCTGCAAAGGGTGTCAATATCCCGTTTTCAATCGCCGCCTTGTGACCAGGCCTGTGTCCTGTTAGTTCTGAAGCATTGGTCCCTTCAGCTACAGCCTTCAACCCCAGTTCCCTGGCCAGTTTCTTCAATTTCCTGAACAGGCCATTTTTACAATGGTAGCATCTATCAATCGGGTTATTAGCAAATTCCGGCTCCTCTAACTCATTATAAGGGATAATGATATGCCTGATACCTAATGATCTGGCTGTACTTCTGGAACTTTCCAGTTCACGTGCCGGCAGGGTCTGGCCCTCAGCGGTAACGGCAACGCACCGCTCTCCAAGTGCCAGGTGTGCCAGTGCCGCCAGTGTACTGCTGTCCACTCCGCCGCTGTATGCCACAAGCACACCATTGAAGTTTTTGAGATATTCGACCACTTGGTCTATTCTGTCCTCAGTAGAGTGATGACCGGGAACTGTACTTTCATTCATTGGCGGTATTTTATCTGTCAATGTAGTAAGCCTTTTGCCATGTAAGTGACCTTTTGTGTACTGGTTGCAGAAATGGATAAGATAATTGACGTTGCTAAAAGGATACGGAATATGGAGATACGCGGAGCCGGTACCATTGCCAGGGCAGCGGCACAGGCTCTAAAGGACTATGCCCTTGTACAGGAAACCACCATAAAGCAAGAGTTTGACAGCCAGTTATCCAGGGCGGCAGAAATACTTGTATCAACAAGACCCACTGCGGTATCTTTGCCAAATGCTGTCAGGATAGTAATGGCATACAAGGGAGGATCAGTAAATGAGGCAAGATCTGATCTGGTAAGGCAGGCCGATGAGTTCATATCCACATCAAAGGAAGCAACCAGGCGCATCGGTCTGATCGGCAGCAAGCGAATCAGGAATGGCAATACTATTATGACCCACTGCAACAGCCAGGCTGCCTTATCAGTAATAGCAGAAGCTCACCGCAGCGGGAAAAACATTAAAGTAATAGCTACAGAGAGCAGACCCAGGTTGCAGGGTCATTTGACAATTCAACAACTTAACGAGTTGGGCATAGAGACCACACTGATCGTTGATTCGGCAGTCAGGTACTTTATGAAGGATGTGGATCTGGTGGTGGTAGGAGCTGATGCAGTGACAGCAAATGGGTCGGTCATTAATAAGATAGGTACATCCCAATTGGCACTGGCAGCCCATGAGAGCAGGACAAACCTGATAGTGGCGGCCGAGACCTATAAATTCAGTCCAAGTACATTGCTTGGTGAAATGGTGGAAATTGAAGAGAGGGATGCAGGGGAGGTTATTGACCCTGAAAAACTATCAGGCATGAAACATGTCAGAGTAAAAAATCCGGCTTTTGATGTCACCCCTTCAAGCTATATTGACCTTATCTGTACTGAAGCAGGAGCTATATCACCCAAAATGAGTTATATTATTATACGTGATATCCTGGGATGGGATGTAAGGGATATGCAGGAAATTATAGAAGATTCAAAATAAAATCGCGATGAATAAGTTGTATGAGATGCATACGATAAATAAGTTGTATGAGATGCATACGATAAATAAGTTGTATGAGATTCATACGATAAATAAGTTGTATGAGATGCATACGATGAATAAGTTGTATGAGATACATACGATGAATAAGTTGTATGAGATACATACGATAAATAAGTTGTATGAGATACATACGATGAATAAGTTGTATGAGATACATACGATGAATAAGTTGTAAGAGATACATACGATGAATAAGTTGTATGAGATACATACGATGAATAAGTTGTATGAAATGTATATTTAATACCGGAGGGAAAAAATGGAGATAGAATTAATAGTTGACGGAAAAGATATAACAATAAACAATTTTGTGCAGAGGATTATTGCAGGTGTTGTGGCAGGTGCAGTAGAACCCCTGTCTGGTGTGGAAAAGGACTGGACAGATATAGAATTGACAATTAAGCGCTAATTGTTACCTCTTTTTATCAAGTTCAAGTTTACCAGTTTTGGTATCAAGGGATATTCCGGCAGACCTGAGATTATCTGCTGATCTGCCCTGCCCGTGTATCAGTAGTTCTACCAGGTCATCGGGCTCATCCATATCAGTGCTAACTAAAAAGGAATCATATACATCCACGGTCAGGCCAGCTTCTTTGGCAATTTGCAGGTGGTCAAGGAAACTGGTGCCGTAATAATCTACATGGAATTTTTCCGGATTTCGTATCAGCAAGGCATTGGTCCCGCCACCCGAACCGGGAGCTATTACTATATCTGCTGTCATATTTGTAAGTTCGATTATCTGTTTTTCAGTAACCAGCGGCATATCTGCCATGATGATAAACACAGTACCATCCCAGTGTTTGGCCGATTTTTGGAGATATTCGTTCAATGCATCGTTCAAGCTTTTCTCATTTAGCAAAACATTGATGTTTAGCGGAAACTCAGTATTCATGATACTGGAAAATGAAGAATTCAAAATATCGATCTCATCGACTTTCCCTGACTTTTCCAGTGCACTTATAACATCAAATAACATACAAAGAGCAAGCTTTTGTCTCTGGGTTTCGGAAAGTACTTCTGATAGTCTTGATTTTGCATTTTCTTTTTTAAAGGGGATTACAGCTCTTATTGCATCATCGGTCATGGTCAGGAATCATAGACTCACTCTTTCATATTATGTCTGCCGATTTCCCATAGTTCCAGGGCAAGTGATTCGATCTCATTACGGTTCTCAAGCCCATCCAGCCATTTTTTTGGAATAGCGTCAATTCCAAGATATGCGCCGCAGATAGCACCTGTGATAGCAGCAATAGAATCAGTATCCCCGCCCGCATTAATAGCAGTAAGCATGGCCCTTGAAAAATCCAGCGGATTTTTAGAAAAACAATAGAATGCCGAAGGTACTACATCTCGTGTCATCAGGGAAGTGCCTATTGTGGAGAATGCATTTAGTTCGGGCATATATCTCATTTTTTCAATAGAAAAGATTTTATTGCCCAGCATAGGATCGTATTTTTTAGCAAGGCTTACTACAGTCTTTAAAATAATATCAGGGCTGGTGTTTGTTATTGCAAGAGAAACTGCAGATGCTACGGTCACTGCGCCAGCGATGGATTCGGGATGTCTGTGGGTTGGTAATGATGAATCTACTGCCGTTCTTTCGACTTGTTCTAAGTTATCCGGATAGAGCAGTCCGATCGGGGATATACGCATTGATGAGCCGCATGTGGGTGAATCACCACCGGATTCATTCCATGGAGTGCCGGATTGTAATCGCTTGCAGGAATCAAGACTTGTACGGCCCCAACCTCTGTTTGATCCAGGGTCTGATACGATCATTGCATAATGTTCAACAAGTTTCTTTGAGAAAAGCACAGGGTCGAATTTACCAGCTTCCAAGATACTACGTGCAAGGATCAGTGTCTGTTCAGTATCATCAGTATATTGCCCAGGTCTAAGTTTTTCGTTAGGAGTTCCTGGCATGCCTGGTCCGTAGTCAAATACGATATTGAATTTTTGTTTTATCTCACCAGGATTCATGCCTTCTGTTTGCATTCCCAGTGCATCCCCCACAGCACTTCCCAGCAAGCACCCTGTATATTTATTTCTATACATCTTTTATCGATAACGATTTCATTCGAAATAAATTGTTTGGTATTATTCTCATAATAAAATGTTATCAGTATTTCAATAATATTTCATTAATATATCAGTTATAGAATATTAATATAATTTCCAAAACATTAATTATTCACATAATATATATAATAATATATTTATTACTTATTATTTATTATACATAGAATAGTATATATAATATTTAGATTACAATTTTTTATAATTTATTTATTAGTTATATATATTTAAATATTATTTTGAATATATTTTGTAGTATTATGTTTTACAATGTATCGAAAGAACTCATACTTATCTATTATTTATGACAAGTAGTACGTTTTTTCATTTGTATAAGCCTATATTTATATATAGTAAATGTTACTAAAAACAATACCCTATATGTGTAAAATATGGTGTTTAAAACATAGGCAAAAATTGCAAAACTGTTGAAATAAATTAATGTTGTTATACACATCCAGACTCATATGATATAGTAATACTTTGAATACATAATACCGTATATCCAGAGGATTATATTTCATGTAGATCATATTGGGGTATTGTGTCCCAAACATCATATTCCTATAGTATGTGTAATTCTGGATGTTACAAAAATATACCAAAATATGTTCACATAAATCAATGACTATACAGTATAGGAATAGTTAAGAAAAATAAAAACCAATCCTAAAACCAAACCAAAAATAAACAAATTCTGAGATAAAATAACCATTAGTTATATTATTTATATTATTTATTATCATGTACTGATATTTCTAAACTAAGACAAATTTTAAATTAATATATCTTAAATAATATTATATTGATATTATGTTAATTATAAAATTGCATTATATCTTAAATAATATTATATTGATATAATGTTAATTATAAAATATTAATATATTACACAATTATTTTATATGTTGCCACATTTATATTTTATATGAAAATTTGTTTGAAGTAATAACATTATCAATCACTTAATATAAATGTATAATGAAACAGGTTTAAGATGAACTAATGAAAATATGATAAAAAAAGTGAGAGATACTAATGATGAGTGACTCTGGAATTTTTATTCACAGTGATAAGTAGAAACATATATATATTAAAACTGCGAAAATTAGTCCATTGTTAATTGTAACAGATGATAAATTTTTTTCAATGGAGCGTATGTTATGGGATCCCTCAAAAGAAGAATCAAGGAACGGTTAGAAAAGTATCTTGAACTTGATACTGTAGGAATAAGAAATACTCTCCTGAACATCTTCCTTGAAATAAAAGAGGCTACTGTTGATACAATTCATAAAATCCTTTCTAAGAAATATGATGTTTCACATAATATGGTAGCATCAATGATAGGCTATGTACATTCAAAGCTGGGGATACTCAGGGCACATAAAGAGTCCTATAAAACACCAACAGTATACACACTAAAAGATGATTATGTAGAATTGGTGAAATCTGCATTAATAAAACCTAAGCCCACTTAAGTATCGAATATTGCTAATGTTTTATTGATAAGTAAAATTCCAATAGCGTAGCATGGAATAAAATAAATGACCCTTGTAAAAGATGCTCCAAGAACCTCAACTACAATACTAGTAAGGTCAGAATCAAATACCCGGATAAGCCGTTCCCGGGACCCCTATTATGATCTGATGCGGCGTATCTTCCAGGAAGAAAGAACTGCTGCAAGGGGTCAAAAATTTCTAATACTTATAGAAGAACGGCAAAAAAACAAAGACCCGGTAAGAACAAATGAATGGAAAGAGATCGCAGAAGAATTAGGTGTGGGAAAAGCTTCATTCTATTCAATGAGGAATAAACTACTTGGAGCTGGCTTTATAAGCAACAAGAACGGTGAATACAGACTTTCCGGGCAATTCAGCAAAGACCTTAAGGACATGGCAGAATGGTGGTGGAGTGCAGTATTGAAAAACGATCCCGAAAACCTTTAGTCGATCATATTTTCAATCTCATTGTTCAAGTGGATAATTTTTTCGATGATATGTTCCTCACGCCCTTTTTTTCTGAGGATTTCCACCTTTTCGAAGATCGAGACTGTCGTTTCATCCTCAACCAGATTATCTGCATGGGCCACAATCTTTTCTTCCAGAGTTAAAGGAATATACCTATCTGGCGGCAGACCCAGCGAAACAGTATCTTCAGGTGTTATTCCTGCACCGATATGTGTCCTGATAATTCCGGCTATCTTATCATCAAGCCCAAAATCCTTTGCAAGAATTACCCCTTCCACTCCATGCCTGATGTCGTGTGTTCGTGACCGGCCAATATCGTGAAGTAGTGCTCCAATCTGCACAAGTTCTATATCTATGGTATACCCGTTATGATAGATTTTCTCAGCCATCTCCCGGGCACAATCTGAAACCACTTTGCAGTGATTTATTACCTTTTCACTGCATCCGGCAAGCTTAAGCAATTCAATAGCAGCGTTTTTATCCGGTATCAAGCTTACGTCAACTCATTGATCCGCTTTTTCAATGTCTGCTTGATAAGTTCATTGTCATCAAAGATCACATCCTCACCACAATTGGGACATAAGAACTCTAACTCAGCCACAATATCAAATACGAATCGACCACAGTTGTTCTTGCAAACATAGAACATATTATCATTTTCAAATTTAAACTTGGTCGTGAGATTCCGGATAAATTTTTCAGTTTCAGCTTCTAGCAATTCATTAATGCCATTAAGGTCTATTTTCCACAAGTATGTAAGCCAGCCACTGTCCTTATTCCTCTCACGCCTGTATGTGGCAAGCCTATTCTCAAAAAGAATATAGAGGGTTCGCCTGACAATGTTTAACGGGACGTTCGTTATCTCAGCTACCCCATCATCAGTAATCTCCCCATCAGGCATGTTCAGGACAACGTCCATTCCATCTTCTCCAACCAAATTAAATAAAAGACCTTGAATTACCGGATCATCCAGGTTTACCAAATTTATTCACCTACACCCTAATTGTGTGCTATAAAGACATTAAACTTCCGTGTGGGTATCTTCAATAATGTCAGTTAGACCATTAACAAGCTGCTCTGCCTGCCTGACAACTTCCATCCTGCTGTTGCCTTCTGATAAGAACGATACCACTGGTTCATCCTTTTCACACACAGTTCCTTTGGAAGGAACATCGGCAGCCGTACCTTTATTATAACATTTCACTAAATAATCATATTCCTTTTTTTCCACCACAAACCTTCGCGGGGCAAAGAATATTGTCTTGATGGAAAAGCACTGGCTATCCCCGCACATGGACAGTTTTCCCTTGAATGATTCATGGTGCAGCCGGAAAATGTTGAGCCCGGTCGACTGCTCAACTGTATCGATGCTTCCCTGGAACCGGGGGTTGATTTCAAGGACAAAAGGTTCTTTATCAGTTATTATGAAATCCACCCCGTTCGAGCCGACCAATTCCAGTTCCAAGGCTAGGTTCATAGAGGTTTCACGCATCCAGTCAATGTGTTCAGATATGTATGGTGTGATGTTACCACAATATGCAAAAGGCATCTTTGTGAGCGTATCAATCCCGGCAAGCTGTTCATTAACAGCAATAGCAACAGCTTGCTTACCTGTAGATATAATAGATACGCTTGCCACAGTGCCTTTAATGTATTGCTGGAGCAGGTATTGTCCACACTCAAGCACGGCCATTGTTATTTTAAGGTCTTCTAAATCACTTACCAACCTGTTTTCCATTCCACCGGCCCCGAACCTTGGTTTTAAAATGGCTGGATAGCCACCAGTCCAGTCCTCAGGAGTGTTAAGTGAATCAAGTGAGATTGTAAAAGGGTGGGGCAGGTTCAGGATCTTTAACTTACCTGCCAGCCAGGCCTTATCAGAAATTCTTTTAAAGATATGGGAAGGATTATTGAGTACAAGAACATTTCCCGGGGTTATTTCTTCCACCCAGTTACCCAGGTGTTCGAACCCGGGCCCCAGCACAATAAAATCAACAGGGAAAAGTGTCCTGATAAGTGGTGCAAGTTCTGGTAGGTCCAGGTCATGGACATCGGGCATGTTGTGAATTACTGACTTCTCAGAGCAGGCTTTTAGGTCCACATCATCGAACATGCCCAGTGTATATACCGTACACCCGGCCCGGCTGGCAGAACAGGCTATGTGGCGCGTGTTGACCCCTATTACCAGAACTTTCATACTTAACCACTGGCTCACTGCATGATACTGGCAGTTTCTGATGCTGCTCCTAAACGACCGATAATAGTAACCTGGTCGCCATCTTCAAGTATAGTGTCCCCATGGGCGATAATAGATTGATCCCCGCGTTGTATCAGCACGATGAGACTATTTTTCGGGACATCTATATCTTTGATAGCCTTGCCTACGATCTTGGGATTGCTGACTGTGGCCTCTATGATATCACCTTCCGTACCTACTTCGCACATTGTGAAAAGGTCATGGCGTCCAACCATGTTCTCAAGAATAATAGCTGCGGAATTTATAGGACTCATAGACCTGATCCCCATCTCAGAGAACAGTGGGATGTTATTTGGGTCGTTCACCCTGGCAACCAGCATGTTACTGGAAAAACCGAATTTGCTTTTCGCTATCTGGCATGCCAGCAGGTTAACATTATCCTTGTCCGTAGTTGCTACTATATATTTGGCATGCCTGATGCCGGCCTTTTCAAGTACATTCAGGTCATTGCCGTCGCCCTGGACTGCCTTTATTCCCAGTTCCATGACCTTCTGGCAGTTACTTTCATCAGTATCAACTATTACCACATTTTCACCGCGTTTATCAAATCTCTGGGCGAGCTCTCTGCCCACCCCTCCTCCTCCTATGATCAATATCTCCATTGGTATCACTCCTAATTTTCTTGCAAGGGTTCCGGCAAAGATGCCGGGCAGCAGGACTGAGAAGATCACAGTCAGGAATACCAGTCCTACAAGCACATCCACCCCGTCTGTAGTGCCGTTCAATCCCTTAATCCGTATGGCAAAATAAGTAACCATGGATGCAGGTACAACGCCACGGGGTGATATAACTGAAATAAAGGTTTTTTCCTTAAACGATAGCATGGAATTAACGGTAGATGCCATGATCGCTGTGGGCCTGATCACAAATAATAATATCAGGATCACTGCAACACCCATTATGCCGATATTCCAGATATATTCAAAACGTATCATGGCGGCCAGAAGAATGAAGATTATGGAAAGCAGTATTATCACCAGGTCACCCTTAAACTCCTTGATAGATTCTTTATGGGCAATTTCTGTGGAACCTATGATCAGGCCAAGTATGGCCACGGCCAGTATTCCGGAACCTTCTCCAAATATCTCGGCAAACGTGAATGTAAGCAGTACCATTGTCAAAGTGAATAGACGGGCATACTGGGCTGTGATCATAGAAAAGTTTTGCAGGATATATGCAAGTACTATTCCTCCGAACAGTCCAAGAATCGAGCCCATGCCAATTCTAACGGCCATGTATCCCAGTGCACTTATTCCTGATTTGTCCAGTAGTATCCATTCAAATATCAATGCTGCCAGAATTACACTGATGGGATCGTTCAGTACACCCTCTGTCTCAAGTATCTTGCTGATCTTCTGGTTTACATGGATTTGCTTTACCAGTGGCGTTATGACCGTGGGACCGGTGGCACAGACCAGTGCACCGAATAACATAGCCATGCCTGGATCTATATCCAGAAGATAATAAGCTGTGATCGATGCCCCGGTGAATGTGATCAATACTCCGATGGTTATTATGTTAAGAATGTTCCTCTGCAGTGTCCTGATATGCCTGACATTTATCTGCAGTCCACCATCGAATATTATTATTGCCACGGAAAGCGCAACGATGGCTTCCAGTTCATTTTCAAAACCAGCCAGATCTATAATTTTCAGTCCTTCCGGTCCCAGGATTATGCCAAAAAAGAGCAGGAAAACTATACTGGGCATCTTCAGGAACTTGCCTAAAAGCTGGGCTCCAATACCCATTAAAAGGACGACTGACAGGATGCCAAGAAAATATGTGGCTTCAGCCATCCTTCAGGTCACCTTTGTGTTTTTCATTGAAAATATTTAGAAGAATCTTGCAGCACTTTCCACAGCCCTGGCCAGGAGCTCAGCTCCTTTTTTGATATCCTCAAGGTCTACTATTTCTACAGGTGAATGGATGTATCTTGAAGGAACACTTATTACTGAAGAAGGGATGCCGCACTTGGTCAAGTGTATGGCTGTTGCATCTGTGGTCCCGCCGTCAGCCACTTCAGGCTGGATGTCGATATTGTGCTGTTTTGCGGTCTCTTTTAACCACTTGATGACCTTTTCTGTAGCAATGAGTCCCCTGCCTCCGGCATCGGATATAGTGATTGCCGGACCTTTTCCTATTTCAATTGCGCTGTGCTTTTTTTCTATACCGGGGTGGTCACCTGAAACTGTAACATCAGTGACCAGGGCCAGATCAGGGTCAAGACCGAAAGCACTGGTCCTGGCACCTTTAAGGCCGACTTCTTCCTGGACTGTGCCCACTGCATATACTGTTGATCTTACATCCAGTTCACTTATGATGCGCATGGCTTCGATCATGAGCACGCAGCCGGCCCTATCGTCAAATGATTTGCCTGTGACCCTGTTATTAGCAAGGCGGGCATACTCGCGGTCCAGGGTGATGGGGACTCCTGGGATGACTCCCATGGCTTCGGCATCTTTGTCGTCTTTGGCACCTATATCAATGAACATGTTTTCGGCTTCTACCATTTTTTTCCGTTCTTCTTCCTTCATCGCATGGGGGGGTTTGGCCCCGATGACGCCGTAAATATCTCCTTTTTCGGTATGTAGTATTACCCGCTGGCTGTGCAGGGTCTGGTCGAACCAGCCGCCCAGTTTTACGAAGTGTACGAAGCCTTTGTCATCTATGTACTTGGACATAAGTCCTATTTCGTCCATGTGTGCTGCTATCATGATAGAAGGAGAGCTACCTTTTCGTGTTGTGATGAGGTTGCCAAGCTTGTCAACTTTGATATCGCTAACGTATGGTTTTAGTTTGTCTTCGAGTAGTTGCCTGATATTACCTTCGTAACCGGAAACTCCGTGAGCATTTGAGAAAAGTTGAAGATTTTCGTCTATCTGTTTCATATATTTCACCTGATGTTAGTGTAAAAGGGGTTTTTCAAGATTTAAGATTATCCTTGTTTGGTGTTATAATATCTTGGCTGTGGAGTTATGGTTGGTTGTAATGGGAATTGATGGTTGAGTTGTGGGTGCCG
>Ga0255400_10026_pt1 | contig 16201 bp, 15 predicted proteins | sample ANMaggSeSYBR01G7_FD_182117 | JGI IMG/M metagenome (GOLD analysis project Ga0255400, IMG submission 182117) | Sediment cell enrichment communities from methane seep in Santa Monica Basin, California, United Staets - ANME aggregate JGI... | ecosystem: Environmental > Aquatic > Marine > Cold seeps >... | reverse complement strand
CATTTGTAATTATCTATTCAATAAATCCTCAAGGTTTTGGTGATTTATTAAGATATGCGATAGGAGAAGGCATAAACAGGATTTGGTAAATAACCATATTCTTGTAGAAACCGCCCCAGGATTTACTTCTTTCCCAGAGAGAGTTTATCTTCTTCTCCCTGTAAAATCCTTTGGATATTCTCTCTGTGCTGCAGAAATGTGACGAACGCTGAATAGCTGGGAACGATCCCTTGTGGGTTCAAATCCCTCCCGCCCTACTGGTGGGAGGGGGATGTCCTTGGAGGACACCACCGATGCTTTTGTCTATGAAATGGTTAAGAAGGTAACAATAAGTTTATGGTATATTCAGATAAGAATCTACATCTTCCTGATTGTCCAAACAAGGAGTCTTCATGGTTAATATTTTTTCATCCCTCGGAGTGCCTAATATCGAAAAACTATATAACAAAGGAGATATTAAGGGATTAATTAAAGCCTTAGATTATCAAAAAGATCCAGAAATCAGGAAGGCAGCTGTTAACGCCTTAGGGCGGATTGGAAACAAACAGACAGCTGCGTCTATCTGTGCTGCACTAAAGGATAAAAATCATTTGGTTAGCACCGCAGCAGCAGAAATTTTGGGCAAAATGGGAGATCCCCGGGTTTTAGAACCTTTACTACAAATGATAGGAGAACATGACTGGTATCTGAGTTCTGCAGTGGATGCATTAGTCAATATTTATTCCCATCTTGAGGATAAGGCTCTTCAGGATGAAATGATTGAAAAAATGTTGCTTGTTTTGAATAATCAAGATGGATTCCAACAAGTTGGAGCCATAGATTTTTTATATAATGTTATTCAAAATGACAACGATAATAAATATAATTTATCTGTTCCCCTTGCAAATAAAATTCTCGAGAAAAAATGTTATAAAAAATGTCATTATGAAACCTCCTTGAAAATTCTTGCTAATATAGTTGAAAAAATCGATGACGCGGAATTACTGAAGTCTATCAGAACTGAATTGCGGTTGTACCTAAATCTAAACAACAAAGGAAGAAAAAGCCTTGATGTAGAAAATATCGTAGTCAATGCTTTGGGAAAGATCGGTCAAGATGATGATCTAAAGGAGCTGGCTATTTTCTTTATCTACGGATGGGATCAACCTCTTCAAAAAGCAATTATAGATGTAATGTCTCGAATCAATAAATCAAAAACTGTTGCCATACTTCTTAAGAAGATTAATGCTTATACCATAATTAATGAGGAAAAAGATTGTTTCTGCCCAAATTGGATTGGAGCAATTCGTCTGTTAGGAGAGATTGGTGAACCATGGGTAATTGAGCTGCTGATTGCGGTTCTAGATAATGATGAATTCGGTAATCGGAGATTAAAAGCTGAGGAAGCTCTGAGAAAAATGGGATTGAACAACAAGATCAAGGAAGAAGGGAAAAAGTCAGGTATACCCAAGGGGAAGAAGGGGAAAAAGTCGGACGTGGATGTGCTCAAGGAGAAGAATATACAGTCCGCTATCGAAATGATAGACCAACTATTTGAAAGGAGAGGAATCGATCCGAAGGGAAGTAAAATACTCGCGATTGCATTCCTTTATGATCAGAAACCAGCACCAACTGTCCCGATTGGTCCCGGGGCTGATCCGTTCGCGGTTAGATCGGAAATTAATGAGATTCAGCAATTACGATTTTTGCTCAGCAAAATCATCCCTGGTTATCAACCTCATATAATCCCTGGCCACTTGATAATCAGTCCAGAAACGCTTATTACAGGTCGTTAATTTGAGTCAGGAGAATCGCTAAACGTTAATTATATCAACCCTCTGCTTGCTACGATGCTGGCCAATCTCTTGAATGATAATCTTCTGCTGAAAGATCTTAATCTGGGTAGTTGTTCAGCAATCTCAATCTCAGGAAACAGTATCGCCACAGGAGAGGCTCGTATCGCTTTGATTGTTAAGAAGTCCTAGATGCTTTTCTAGAAATCAGCGTGGGTGAAAATGCAGAAGAGTTTCTTTATCCCATTTTTGGATTCGCGGCTTTTGAGAAACCGGAAGACCAATGTTGGACAGCTGAGGACTTACAGGAATTTAGAACAATTTCATTAAGAGGTTGATATAAGAAAGGAGGGGTAAATTGAATCGGTTAAGAGAGCATAAAACAGCACGTGTGATTCCGTCAATATTATTTCTGTTGTTGACAATTCTGGGATGTACTAGCCGTAGGGCGCGAATCGAGACATCCATTGGACAATTGACTGTCATCAAGGCTGAGGTAGTTAATGAATTCGTGCTCGGCGCTGGATGGAGTATTAAAGCTCAAGATGGTCACCAACTTCTGTTGGTGTGGTTTGAGGGGAACATCTGGAAGAGCTTAAACCTAACAACTAGCGGTGTCTACGTGCTTGGTGATGATGGCTCCACAACACCTGTGGCCTCTATAGGAGCCACCGTAGTCGGAGAAAAATCTTCTGAGTTGAAGCTCCTTCTGCCTTTTTATCCACCAATCACCGCCACAAGTTTCACCTTGTACTGGCCGAACAATACACCCGTGGAACTGGCCTTGTCGAAATGAGGTTACTTTCCAAAAATAGTTAGCGAGACGCCCCAGGGTTTACTTCTTTCCCAGAGAGAGTTTGTTTTCTTCCCCGTGTAAAACCCTTTGGATATTCTCTCTATGCTGCAGGAATGCCAGCGAGACCAATCCAAGGGCCAGTAAAACCACTTCCAAAGATTGCTGGGTGAAAACCGTATAGCCCAGCATCAAGATCACAAAAGACAGCGAACCTACGGACACCATTTTCGTGGCCAAAACTACCAAGACAAAGAAGACAGCCCCGCCCAGGGTGACCAAAGGGAACATAAACAAAGAGACCCCCAGCGTGGCAGCGATCCCTTTTCCGCCTTTAAACTCAAGTAGCAGCGGAAAATCATGCCCAAGCACCACCCCAAAGCCGGAAGCCACTATCCCCATCTGACCGCCCCACAAATTCCCCAGCCAAACCGCAAGCAAACCCTTGAAAATATCAAGAACAAACACCCCAGCACCGTAACGCCAGCCCATCACTCGAACAACATTCGTGGTCCCCGCATTTCCGCTGCCATGCCGGCGGATATCCATCTTTCCAAAGAGCTTGCCGCAAAGATAAGCAGGCGAGAAATCACCAATAAAATAAGCTGGAAGGAAAATGCCAATCATCTTTACCATCGTTACCATTATCTCTGATCCTTTATCCAATAAAATACGACAATCAACGAGAATTCTACCAGATAGCAGCATCTGACTCAATGCTCAATTCAAGCAGGATCGGAATTAAGAGTCCGTTCACAAAAAGTCACACGCAGTGCATCAGTCGCGTGCCCAGCGTATAGGTGTTGAACAAAGCCTACAAAGATCTCATGGGAAACCTGCCCAATCAGCATGCCTTGCGCGATATTGAGTGTCTGGTATAATAGAAATATGTGACTGGTCCGATTCCAGGTTAGAAAGAGCTCGGAATCTGGAGACCTGCATAAAAAAACAAGGAGCAGATGTCATGACATTAACAATGGAAGAGAAATCAGAGATAATAAAAGATTTTAAGCGCCATCCCGGCGATACTGGCTCACCTGAAGTTCAGGTTGCTATTCTTACCACGCGCATAAAACAACTGACTGAGCATCTACGCGAGAACAAACATGATGAAAGTTCACGCCGAGGTTTGCTAAAACTTGTTGGCCGCCGTCGCAGGCTTTTGGCCTACTTGCGTCAGAAAGACTATAAACGCTTTCTTACTCTGACCGACAAACTCAACATCCGTAAGTAATAGAACATATCAATTGCGAGATGGGGAGATCACCGCAGAGATAATCCATAATGGAGATTCCTGAGATCTAGAGATTTAGCGGATCAATTCTCTGCGGAATTTTGTTTATTAATTTATCTATGTTCGCCAGTCGGGTATTGAAACCTGCTGAGGTGCTTAGCCCTCATCGGCTTTCAGTCCCTGCATTGGTGAACAACCTACAAAAAGGAATAAAGAATGAAACCCGAAGGAAAAACTTTTAAAACCAAGATGGGCGACAAAGAGATCATCATCGAAACCGGTCGCCTGGCACAACAAGCTGGGGGTTCAGTAACCTTGCGCTTGGGCGACAGTATGATCTTCGCCGCAGCCACAATGGGAGGCGTCCGTGAAGGGATTGACTTCTTCCCGCTGACTGTTGAATATGAAGAGCGCATGTATGCTGGTGGACGCATACCCGGCTCTTTCTTCCGCCGTGAAGGCCGCCCTGGTACCGATGCAATCCTCGTTGCGCGACTGACTGACCGACCCCTGCGCCCCCTCTTCCCGGAGGGTATGCGGAATGAAGTTCAGGTCATCCTCATGTCACTGTCTTCTGACAGCGAAAACCCCCTCGATATCCTGGCTGTCAATGCAGCTTCGGTCGCGTTAATGATCTCCGATATCCCATGGAATGGGCCGATTGGTGCAGTTCGGATTGGCTATATTGATGAAAAACTGGTGGTCAATCCCACATTTAGCGAAATGAAAGTCTCAGCGCTTGATCTGCGCGTGGCTGGCACACGCCAAGCCATCTCGATGGTTGAATGCGGTGCCAATGAAGTCTCTGAAGAACTGATGCTTCAAGCCCTCGACCTTGCACATAAATCCATACAACCGATCATTGACCTGCAAGAAACAATGGCAAAAGAAATCGGGAAAGCTAAACGCGAATATGATGCCAAACCGCAGGATGAAGACCTCAAAGCAAGCGTTAAAGACCAGATCAAGGAGCGTCTTATAGCAATCCTCGATAAACCTTACAGTAAGGAAAATCTGTATGGCGGCATTGATATACTAAAAGAAGCTTTCATCAGCGAGATGATGTTAGGTGAAGAAGACGATACTGAAAGAAAATCAGCTCTCTCACATGCATTCAATGATGCCGAGAAGAAGATCATTCGAGATCGAATTCTCAAAGATGGTAAACGACCCGACAACCGTGGCCCGCGCGATATTCGCGAGATCTGGTGTGAAGTAGGCATCAGCCCACGTGCTCATGGTTCCGCAGTCTTCACACGCGGTGAGACACAAGCAATCACCCTTACAACACTTGGCACGCCAAAAGAAGCCCAGCCATTAGACAACCTTATCCCAATCGATACCAAACGCTATATGCATCACTATAATTTCCCGCCATACTGCGTCGGTGAAGCTCGCCGTTTGCGGGGTGTTTCCCGCCGCGAGATCGGGCATGGTGCTTTGGCAGAACGTGCCCTCGTACCTGTCCTTCCCAATGCAAAGACATTCCCCTACACAATGCGCCTAGTATCCGAAATACTTGCTTCAAATGGTTCATCATCAATGGCTTCCGTTTGCGGGTCAAGCCTCTCTCTGATGGACGCTGGCGTGCCCATCAAAGCTCCTGTTTCTGGCGTTGCAATGGGTCTTATCAAAGAAGGCGATAACTATGTGGTCCTAACCGACATCCTCGGGACTGAAGATCATCTCGGCGACATGGATTTTAAGGTTGCTGGCACAAAGCAAGGCATTACCGCACTTCAAATGGATATTAAGATCTCTGGCATCACCAACGAGATCTTATCTGAAGCACTTGGCCATGCCAAACATGCCCGTTTCAGCATTTTGGACAAAATGCTTGAGGTAATCCCCGAACCTAACAAAGATCTCAAACCTTTCACCCCACGCATTGAAGTTGTGCAAGTCCCGATTGATAAAATCGGCGCGATCATCGGTCCGGGCGGCAAAAACATCCGTGCTCTCCAAGAAGAAACGAACACCAAGATCGATATTGACGATGACGGTTTGATATATATTGCAGCTCTCGATGGCATTGGCTATCAAGCAGCAAAGGACCGCATCCTGCTCCTGACTGAATCCGCTGAAATCGGTCGTATCTATACCGGCAAATGTGTGCGCACAACTACTTTTGGTGCATTTATCGAGATACTCCCCGGGCAAGATGGCCTGGTACATATCTCACAGCTGGCAAGCGATCGCATCGATAAAGTAGAAGATGTAGTTAACGTCGGTGATGAGATCAGCGTGATGGTCACGGACATCTCACCGGATGGCAAGATCCGCCTTTCCCGCAAAGCTTTGCTTGAAGGCTGGACTGTAGAAGAAGCCCGAGAAAACGACAATAAAAATCGCAAGCGCAGTAACAGCAATCGCAGAGACAATCGCAATAGTGGTAACCGTAGAAATAACAGCCGCCGCTAAACTCGGAAAGTAATAAATACATATTAGAGCCCCAAATTAATTGGGGCTCTATGTTTATAACTTATAGCTGCAATTCAAATATCAGGTTTCAAGCCTGACTTGCTATTTTAAGATACGGCATCCTGAGTCGGCAGATAAGGCATTACAGGACCTTCAATATTCAGCAGTTCAGATAGCCCAGCTCGAACCGCAGTTCGGTCATCCCAGGGGTGTTCGGTACTGCCAAAACACATCGATTGCTCATGCCCTTTACCACATACAATCACTAAATCCCCAGTTTGAGCTTTATTCAATGCAAAGCGGATCGCTTCGCCGCGATCAGGGATGCGCCAGAAGTTTTGACCCTCTAAGCCGCCCTTCAATTCAGCACCCGCCGCCATATCAGCCAGGATTCCATTTAACGATTCTGTACGCGGATCTTCAGCGGTCAGCACCGTCAAATCGGCAAATTCAATCGCAACCTGAGGCATAATACGCCTTTTTTCTCGATCACGCAGACCTGCAGAACCAAACACCGCGATCACGCGCTCGGATGTTAACCCGCGTGCTGTTTCGAGAGCACGAAATAGCCCATTTGGTGTATGTGCAAAATCTACGATCACATTAAAATCTTGCCCCAGCGAAATGCGCTCCATACGTCCAGGCACGTTTGGCATCTCTGCCAAGGCCTGCGATGCAGTCTCAATGGGAACATTCAAACGTAAAACTGTTGCGGCAAGGGCTGCCAGACTGTTCGAAACATTATAAATACCAATCAAAGGGGTTTTAATCTGAATGGTAAGATCATCTGAATGGTAAATATAACGCAGTTCAGCAGGTGTGTTCTCCACTTCCTCAGCCCAGAGCGTAGCTTCGTGCACCATACTGTAACTTATCTGGTCATCTGGGGAGACACGCTTTAAATATGCATAAGAACGGTCATCTTTATTCAAAACTGCTGCACGGATATTCCCGTGCGCCTTTTTAGGGGTTTGCGCCAAGCTTTCAAAAAGCTTCCCCTTCGCTTCGAGATACGCCGGATAAGATCCATGATAATCCAAATGCTCATGGGTCACATTGGTGATCACAGCTAAATCATAATCACAGGCTGTTACACGCTCTTGCATTAAACCATGCGATGTTGTCTCCAGGACAACATGGGTCACTCCTGCCGCTACCATACGTGCCAGGTAATGTTGTATTTCAGGTGCTTCCGGTGTCGTCACATGAAAACCGGTGTCAAGCACCTCTTCACCAATGACAGCGTTTACCGTTGATATCATACCTGTCTTGATTCCAGCTTTGAGCAAGATATGATAGATCATGTTTGTGGTTGTGGTCTTACCGTCAGTGCCGGTTACGCCAATCACGGTCATTTTGCGGGCAGGAAAGTCATAATAAGCAGCCGCAAGATAAGCCAGAGCCCGGCGTGTATCCCCTTTAATCTGAACATAAGGTACGTCCCATGAAATATCTGGCTGATTACCCACAACCACTAATGCTCCATTGGCGATAGCCTGAGGGATAAAGCAGTAGCCGTCTGTCTGCCCGCCGCTTAGCGCGGCAAAAATTTGTCCTGGTTGGACTTTACGTGAATCCAAAGCAATGCCGCTGACAGCAATGTCGGGTATTTCCGAAAGTACAATAATAGGAATCTTAGCAAACAAATTCTTAAGCAGCTGCTCCATTCCTTCGCCCATTCTCTGCTCCTGATCTGCCTTTTTATGAATAATCAATCACTATTTGAAAATACTTAATAAAAACTAGCGCAAATTTTGTCTCAATTGATGCAGCTTTCCACGCACCGTATCATCCAGGAGCACATCTCCGACACGGATGATCAAGCCGCCTAAAAGGTCTGAATCAACGCGAAAATCAAAATTAGCATCTTTTTCCTTTAACTTTTTTATAATAAGTCCCATGAGCGTGTTCTTCTCATCGTCAGAGAGTGAGATAGCACTTGTGATCCGCACTGTTTCGCCAGCAAAAGAACGACCTTCAGGAAACTTAAAATCCATCGAATTCAAGTTGGCAAAGAACGAACTCAAAAGTTCACGCTGCTTCTTTTCATCAACTTTCTCATCGATGATCTTTTCCGCCCCAGCAATCGCCAAACCGACCATTTGATCGCGCATCTCGCTGAAGATACGAGTGCGTTCCTTTTCCACATCCTGGAGGGCTTGCTCGCGTTCTTTTGAGATGCCTTCTTGCGCCTGATTAATGACATCCTTTGCGGAGATATCAGCGCGCTCACTCGCCTCACGGATGATCACGTTTGCTTTCTTCTGCGCATCTTCAATGATCATCTTGGCATCATTCTCGGCATTCTTCCTGGCTTCTTCTGCGATCCTGGCATCTTCAATACTCTGTGCAGCTGTTCCCCGCCGTTTGTCAATCATATTCATCAGAGGTTTGTAAACCCAGGCGCGTAGAACAACTAGCAACAGGAAAAAGTTGAGGACGTAGATAATCAAATATCCTAAATTAATCCCTAAACCTTCCATAATATTTAAGCCACAAACAAAATAACGAATGCAATAACAAGACAATATATAGCAATTGCCTCTGAAAAAGCAACACCTAAAAGCATATTGACAAACAAGTTATTATATGCATCCGGGTTGCGCGCCATGCCCTGCATTGCGCCTTGAATACTCAAACCAACGCCAATACCGCCGCCTAAGGCTCCAATCATAGCTATTCCGGCGCCAATCAGCCTGGCTGCCTCTACAATATCACCAGTCATTTCCTCTTATACCTCCAAAAACTTTCCAATCCCTCCACGAGAGGGATTGGTCGTTCATCTTTTGGCGTTTCATCTTGCTCCTCACCGCGTATGGCTTGGCTCATAAATACCATGGTCAATAAGCCGAATACCACCGCCTGAATCAAACCCATAAATAATTCAAACAGCATAACACCCGATTGTCCAATCACAGGGATGAGGGTACCACTTAAGGCAAGCAAAACCATCCCCGCAAAGATGCTCCCAAAAAGACGGAACGTGAATGATATTATCTTTGCAAATTCACTGATCAGCTCCAATACGCTAACCATAAAATCCATGACACCTAAGCCAGGTTTACTGAATAATGTGCTTACATTGAAAAACCTTTTCAAATAGGTGAATCCTTGATATCGCAGCCCCATCACTTGTATGCTGATGACAGCGATCAAGCCGAGGGCAAGCGTGAAATTTAGATCTGTTGATGGTGATCTGACAAAAGTTACCAGACTATACAGCTGTGCACCATCTGTCTGGCGTGTTATCGTTGAGAGCACTCCAGGGATAAGCGTTTTAATAACATAGCCTGAAGCACTCGGCACTAGGAGGCCAATACCTTCAATACCCGGCATTAGATCCAGCAAGTTAGCAACCAGAACAGTTAAGGTAATCGTCGCAAACCACGGGAAAACCTTCTTTGCCCATTTTCCAGCGGCCTTTTCGGTCAGGTCAAACAGTACCTCAAGGATTGCAATAATCACACCACCGATTGATTTGCTTGGGATGCTGCTGCCCTTCAATGTCTTGCGAACCGCCAATACTAGACCAACGATGATCAGATCTACAAGCAATATACCTATCAATGAGTTGGTCAGATAAAAATTGCCAATTATGGGTAAGCTGAATAAGGGTCCTGCTACTTCTGCAGAGGCTGCTTCGATAGCTGGCTGGACGGGGGGAATAAAAAAAGCCGCCAATCCTGTCAAAACTAAGAGTGCCAGCGCGATCCAGCGGAATAGTCCATGGCGTTGCTGATGTTTTTCAATCTTTTTCATCGCCCGCCCACTCCTCTTTGAGCGCAGTTACCTCGCCTTTTTCTAAACTTTTCTTTTTTAATCGTGCCTTCACGGTCATATACACCAGGCTTAGCGCCAAAGGGGCGCTCAGTACCAACATGCCGAGGGTCAACCATGGCTTGGTCTCAAAATGTGCATCCAGCCAGAAACCAATAAAAGTAAATAAACCCGCAATGATAAATGTCAGGCAGCCCACCTGAAGTGTCACTACTGCAAAATTATGCGCTGGTATTTTAGTACCTGAATTATCCTGAGAAGGTTCTTGATCCATTCGGAGAATTATATCACCAAACCCTTATTTCGATTTCTATGCCGAATGTTCCATCTTTACCCCCCAGATCATCGTCACACCCCAAAGTAAAAGCCCGAGCATACCCAGCCATGTAGCTGATATTGTATTTAATCCCCACAGGCTCTTAATTTCTGCTTGAATATCCAGGGCAGCAATCGGTACTTCGATCATTTCTCCGTTTTTATCCACAAAATCAAGATTCACCCACAAAGCGCCCTGATATTCACCCTCAATATCACCTTGCAACTGCCATGTTAAAGTTGTAGGGCGACTTTCATCAAAAGCTGTCTGAATCTCACCCTGCGGCGATTGGCCCAAACCGATCATCGCCAATTCCGCAGACAGTACGATCTGGTAATCCTCATTTGCGGGGAAAGATTCAAGAACCTCGCCAGGATTTATCTGCAGCCAGACTTCGGCGGTATCTCCAGCTTTGATCTGTTTTGGCCAGCGCAACCAGAGACTGATATCTTGATGCGTTGTCAACTCCAAACCCTCAGGGCTCGCGGGCAGTAAACCGGCAGGTATGGTCAGCCTTTGCTCAAGGCGCTCAGAAGGCAGCAAGCGCCATACCAGCAGAATCGCCGAAAACAACAAGAAGATCAAGCCAATCAATAATGGCAGCTTCTTAATGAATTTTCTTGATTTCACCCTATAACAGCCATAAGTATCAGACCTGTCAGGATAAGTACGCCGCTTAAGACGCTTAGCAAGTTGTTAGCACTGCTTAAACCCAGAAAAAGACCAAAGGGGGCAAGGATCTCAAGGACTAATGCACCCGTCCGCAGCCTGGTTCTATATTTATCCATACAAAGCTGGGTTTTCAGTTTCTTAACCATACACATATCCCTATTCATTAAACTAGATTCAACAGTGTAGTTAGCATAGCAACTATGACCAGGGGGATGATTCCATAAAGCAGGACACGGCGCATAACGATGCCTTCCTGTTCACTCAAACCGACCGTGCTGCAGCCCACTATGATCTTGGCAGGCGACATGATGCTGCCCAATGATCCCCCTGCTGTCTGTGCTGCCAGGATCAAGGGTATGCTCAAGTTCAGCAAAGCGGCTGTTTCCTGCTGCATCACTGCAAAAAGCACATTAGAGCTATTATTTGAGCCAGTAATAAAGGCTCCCAAAGCCCCAACAAATGGCGCGATGGCAGGATAAGCGCTCTGATTGAAACTTTCGCTCAATCCACGTGCCAGCATGTTGGTCATGCCGCTGTGCATCATCACTGAAGCCAAGCCAATCATTGCAATGATCCCTAAACTGGAATTAACCGCACCGCGCCCCACTTTCTTGAGGATACCTCCAAATGCTTTAGGGCTAAGATATCCAGCTCGCCAATAGATCAGATAAGCAATAATTGAGGTATAGAGCAAGATTGCCCCAGGATGCCCGAATATACTTATCATGCGGCCAGTACCAGCTTCTGTGATCCAACCTGAAGATGTGTTCAGCGCTGGGAACTGAAGCGTCAGTTTGACTTGGCTCAAAAAGGCTTTCAACCCGGGAATGAGATTGATCAAAAATGCCAATACGACCAGGATAATGTAAGCAGAAACTGTTACCAAAAACGATTTGGCTTTTTCCTTACCGGGCTCCGCTGAAGCCTGGTCATTAGTTAAGGCATCACCCTGCCTGGATTTGAACCAAGGCAATCTCATCAAGAAGACTGCAACCAATAAACCAGCAATTGCAGCGCCCGTTGCACCCAATGTCCATACGCCGTTGGTCGCTAAAAGATATTGCACGCCGCCCATAACCGCGCTCAATATTATCACCGCAGGCAAGGCACGTTTAAGCCCCTTCCAGCCACATCCCAGATACGCAACGATCGCACCGCAAGGGAAAGCAGCCACACCTAACAGAAGCGCTGCCGCCGGCGCCAATAATTCTCCGGGTAAACCGGTCACAGCCATCAGGGATTGAAAAGATGTAGCCAGAGACCCAAAATTGACCGCCCAACCATGCCCAATTGCTGCCATTACAACTGACTGAATCGGTCCAAAACCTAAACCGATTAATATTGGCGCACAAATCGCCACGGGCACACCAAAACCGCCCATACCCTGTAAAAAGGATACCAATAACCAGCCAATCAGCAGCGCCTGCATGACTCGGTCGCCGGTCAACTTGGGCAAGCGCTCGCCAATCATCTGGATAGCCCCGGCTTCATTAGCTATATGAAAAAGCAGCAAGCCTGCCCAAATAATATACAGAACATCCAGACTCAACAGGATCGCTTTGACTTGGGCATACGCAATCAATTCCAAACCTGCACCAAAAAAAAGGATTGCAATGCCAGCGGCTATCATCCAGCTCACCGCTCCAGCCCGGCTGCCCCCCCATTTAAACACCAGCATGAGTACAATCACAGCCAAAACAGGCGTAAGAGCCAGGAGCCAATTCAATAAAGTCAGGGGCATTGCGACACCATCCAATGTTGTAATCCAGTATAAAGTATCGAGATTTATTATAAACGAAGAAATAAATTCTTAGAAATGCAGGTCAGGTATTTTTGTGTCTGCACAGTTATGAAGAAAATGGTAAAATAATGCATCTCTATTAGAGATATGGGGCGGTGGCGGAACAGGCAGACGCAAAGGACTTAAAATCCTTCGATGGTAACATCGTGAGGGTTCGACCCCCTCCCGCCCCACAGAATCACATCCTGACCAGACGCCGGCAGCTGTTTAAATCCGGCGTTTACTTTTTATTATGCCTTTCCCCCTACGTTCCCTTTAGCTTATATACATTCTCGAGCAATATAAGGTTCAACCAGATTTTTTCACACAATTTCCGTCTAATTAATACGACAAAAAAGCACATCCAAGACTTACTTATTCCTGTTATAATTTTTTAATCCTGTGACTGAAAGAATTTGGATGAGTTTAGACTGCATCCTGATAGAACTCTTCAATAGCCTTTTTGTAACATCCAACAAGTATTCTTATAAAAGAGGGTATGATGTACAAGAAAAGTAAGCTGATCATTGCTTTTATAGTTGCTTTTCCGTTGATCATCACTTCTGCGTGCAGTGGGTCACTCGACCCCACAACCACACCAAAAAAACCAGGCCTGAATCCCGCTCAGGAAACTCCCACTGAGGAACCCATTAGCACGGAACCCAGCACAAACGATCAAGGATTGGTCCTGTTAGAGAATCACACTTTTATCCAAGATGAGACAACTCTCGTCACAGTGTTCCTTCTCCAAAATACCTCTCCCCAAAGTACCCTGGAAGACGTAGAATACACTATCGATGCATACGATGCCAGTGGTGCTCAGATTGGCAACGATATCGGCTATATCCAATTCGTTTTCCCCGATCAGATACTTGGTATCGTTAACGAAATTTGGCTTGATGAAGGTATTAGTGTTGATTCAGTTGCCATAGACTGGGTGATTGGGGATACAAATGTTTACGACGATTTTGATTATCCCTTCGTTGTTGAAAACAGCAAGTATCACAGCAGCGATACCGGGGGCTACATCACTGGTGTCATCAAAAATACCGACTACCAAATATATACGGATTTGCGTGTCAATGCCATTGCTTACGATGCCAATGACGTAGTGGTTGGCGGCGGCTACACCTACGTCGATTTTATCCCCAACAAGGATCAAGTTGGCGTCAGCATTCGTGCAACTCTGCTGGAAGAACCCGCAAGAGTTGAGATCTACCCCGCCTTCTCAGCCTTCTCAATGCCCATTGATGATGGCAAATGGAGGAATAATATTGAACTAATCGACTTTGGTTTCGTCCAGAATGAAACTGAAGTCGGCGGCGGTTTCCTCATAAAGAATGTCAGCGATCAGATCCTGGTCAACTCACAATACTACGTCACGATATACGATGCAGATGGCTATGTCTGTGCTGCCGAATCCGGTTATATTGACCTCCTCTGGCCCGGCGAGACGCTAGGCTATTCCCCAAGTTCTATTTTCGTCCCTGACGAGTCAAAGCCATCCAAGGTTGATGTGATCATCCTTCCGGGCGAATTTGGCGAGCATGAATTGACAGCAAACCCGCTCAGCGTTGAAAACATAAAATTCGTAGAGCATGATGATTGGCCTACCGTTACCGCTACACTCGTCAACTCATTGGACCAGGGCATCACCAAGCCTGAGGTCTATGTGCTGCTCTATAATGCTGATGGTGAGATCATTGGTGGCGGGATATCCTGCCCCGATGATCTGACTGCGAATAACAGCGTTGAGATCGAGATACTTGTAATCTGGATTTTCAAAGGCGTCCCTGCGAAGATTGAAGTCTACCCCACTATCACTTCCTGGTCAGTAATTAACTTCAGTCAATAGAATCCCAATAATCGAGACTGAGATGAACCGGCTTAAGAAAAAACAATTAACAACGGAGACTCATAATGATTAAAGTTGATTTCAAAAAAACCTTGAAACATTTATATTATCCCTCAAAGGAGTTTACAGTAGTTGATGTACCGGAAATGCAGTTTCTGATGGTTGACGGACATGGCGATCCAAACACCGCTCAAGAATACAAAGATGCCATCGAAGTGCTTTACGCAGTTGCCTATAAAATGAAATTCGCCAGTAAAAAGACTCTGGAAAAAGATTACACTGTCCCACCGCTGGAAGGACTCTGGTGGGCTGAGGATATGGCTGCGTTCAACAGCGACCGCGATAAATCCCAGTGGGATTGGACGATGATGATCATGACTCCAGATTGGATCAGTTTAGAGCTATTCACGGATGCTGTTGCACAAGTACGGAAAGCGAAGAACCCGGTTGCTATGGATAAAATTCGGCTGGAAAGTTATAACGAAAGCTTATCTGTGCAAATCATGCATGTTGGTTCCTACGATGATGAAGGCCCTGTATTGGCAAAGATGCACAGTGAGTTCATCCCTGGCAATGGGTACATTCAAAACGGTAAACATCACGAGATTTATCTCAGTGACCCACGGCGGGGCGCGCCGGAAAAACTCAAGACTGTGCTTCGACAACCAGTTCGGAAACTTTAGTCACTAAAAAAATCGCCTTTGGAACTATCGAGGCGATTTTTTGATCCTGTTTGACTCCAGCAATATCAGCCTGTCTTTTCTCACGCAGAAATCACCAAGACCCAAAATTACTTTGATCGATCAGATGTTCAACCATTGGACTGCCTGACGCGGCAAATTGGCGATTGACCCCGTTTGCACGGTGCATGTTGGCAAGGATTCAAGGAATGCACGCCCATAGCCTTTACTGAGTACCCTTTTATCCAGTATAACTACCAGGCCGCGGTCTGTTTGAGTTCTTATCAAACGTCCAAAACCCTGCCTGAAGCGGAGGATTGCCTCCGGAAGGCTGTATTCACTGAAGGGGTCGTCAAAAGTCTCTGAACGAGCAGCAACAATTGGGTCAGAAGGCACATCAAAAGGCAATTTGACGATCGCCAAAACAGAAAGAGCATCTCCGGGCACATCCACACCTTCCCAGAAGGCACGCGTGCCCAATAATACCGCCTGCTCTGTATCGCGGAAGTTTTCCAGCAGTGTACTGGCTGAAGCGCCTTCTCCTTGCTCAAATACAGTAATGCCGGCTTTTGCAAGCTGCCCACCAATCGCCCGGGAGGTTCTCTTCAATTGAGCATAAGACGTAAAAAGTGCCAGCATGCGTCCGCCAGTAGCTTTGGCTAAGCGCCCCAGAGCGTTCTCAACCACCTTTTGGTGGCCATGGGCATCATTGGGCTCGGGAATATCCGTTGCGATGTAGAGCATCGCTGCAGTCTCATAATCAAAAGGTGATCCTACTGTCAATTCATCCGCATCCGCAGCATTTAAACGCTGCCGTATATAATCGAACTCCCCATTTGTGGTTAAGGTTGCAGATGTCAGGATCACACTTGATTTTTCGAACCAGATGTGCTTTTCCATC
>Ga0255400_10025_pt1 | contig 16322 bp, 3 predicted proteins | sample ANMaggSeSYBR01G7_FD_182117 | JGI IMG/M metagenome (GOLD analysis project Ga0255400, IMG submission 182117) | Sediment cell enrichment communities from methane seep in Santa Monica Basin, California, United Staets - ANME aggregate JGI... | ecosystem: Environmental > Aquatic > Marine > Cold seeps >... | reverse complement strand
GTAAATATATCCCAGACAGCAGCAGAATCTGCCATAACGGCTGCAGGTCTTATAGTCGGAACAGTAACAACTGCATGTGATAACTCCATTGTTGCCGGCAATGTCATCAGTTCAAACCCTGCTGCAGGGACTTCGGTTCCGCCAGGCACGGCAGTGGATTTTGTTGTTTCGACAGGGCTATGCCCGGTTGATGTTCCTGACGTTGTGGGCATTGGTCAGGCAGCAGCGGAATCTGCCATCACAGCAGCGGGGCTTACGGTTGGGAATGTCACCACAGCATGCGATGACACCATTGCCGCAGGCAATGTTATCAGCTCGAATCCGGCAGGTGGGACATCGGTTCCGCCCGGAACAGTAGTGGATATTGTTGTTTCAACAGGACCATGCCCACAGGTTCCAGACGTTGTAAATATGACTCAAGCTGACGCAGAGTCCGCAATCGTAGCTGCTGGTCTTACAGTAGGGAATGTAGCCACAGCATGCGATGACACAATAGTCGCAGGCAATGTCATCATTTCAGGTCCACCTGCAGGAGTTTCTGTGGAACCCGGCACATCGATTGGTATTATTGTTTCATCGGGACAATGCGTTCAAAATACTCCGATGGTTTATTTTAATACACATCCCACGCAACTAAGTGACGGAAGTGGCAAGGTAGACGTTAGCATAGAAGTAGATGATAGTAACGGGGATGACTGCCAGTTAAAGGTTGAATATTCAGAAGATAAGATTACCTGGTATTCAGCCACAATTGAACAGGGCACTGTTATTACAGAATTTGGAAGTACTCCGGATGTTGATAACAATCAAGCCTATCAGATTGGCAGCAATGTTCCAATTTCAACGGGCAATTCAAACTCAAATACGATTGGTTTTAAATGGCTTTCGGATGCAGATCTTACTGGAGAATTTGATGAAAATGTTTATATGCGAGTTACTGTAAGCGATAGCACAAATGAAACTTTTACTGCTTATCCTTTAGCTTGGTCAGATTTAGGTGGATCAGCAATAATTGATGTGCTTTCACAAGAAAGCTATACCGCAATTCAATTTGAACTTGATTCTCTGGGCAACCCTAATATCCAGGCTGATTCATCATTTACAAAATGGAATGGAAACGATTGGGTAAAGGCAGATGGGGTTACACCTGGTGCTGATTCATTTCGTGATCCTTCCAATAATTTGGCCTACAATACGGTAATGAGATTAGATTCTGAAGGCAATCCTTGCGTCGTATTCCGGACTGATTACCTATATTTTACAAAATGGAATGGCACTGAGTGGACACAGGCTGATGGCGTGACCCCAGGCACCCAAATTATAACAACAATTCAAAGCAATTCTGAATTTCAATTCCAAATAGATTCTTCAGGTAATCCGGCCGTATTAGTCTACAGCTACATTGCAGCAAGTGATCATGGCCTCTATTTTACGAAATGGAACGGCACTGAGTGGACACATGCCGATGGCGTTTCACCTGGCATTGAAAATATTGTTTCATTTTCTGATGATTATCAGCCTCCGCTATTTTTATTTAAAATGGATGCCTTGGACAATCCGAATGTAATGTACATACCTCGAAAAAATACCCAAAGTTGGGGTATGCTACTTTTTACTAAGTGGAATGGAAGTGCATGGACCAGGGCTGATGGCTTTACAGCTGGAATTGACGCTGTTGAAGTCACGTCCTATGTAAATGCATTTGACTTTAAATTCGATTCTTCGGGAAATCCTCAGGCTGTGTATGGATCTTTTTTTCCATTTCCAGATGGCGCTACCTATTTTAAAAAATGGAATGGCACCGAATGGGGTGGGATGGATGGCCTTTCAAGGGATTTGATTTGTGCAGACTTAAATCAAAACCCTAAACTAATAATTGACCATCAGGGGCATCCCCACATCCTTTTCAGTTCTCCCGAATTGCGTTATTCGAAATGGGATGGTGTCCAATGGAAAGGCGAGGGTAACTATTACCCATCAAACCAGATACTGACTGACACCTATCTCCAAAGACATCTTGCTTTAAATAATTTTTCTGTGCCTTATGTCATTTTAGGTGCAACTGATGGATTTTTGGTAACAAAATGGAATGGTGGCATCGATCAGCCAAATGGTGGAAGTTGGGTCGGACTGGACGACATAGGTTCGATTTATGATATTTTAGGTGATAGTTATGGCACCTATGATTTCCTTCGAGAAGGTTCATATATATCTCAGCTGGATGCGAAAATAAAATTTAATGTTAACATTCCTTATGTAGTATGGTCAGATTCCGCTGGCAATGTCTATTTAAAATATGGTGGAGAAGCCAGCTTTGTTATTGATAATAGAACGGATGTGCCGGATGTTGTCAGCATGGTGCAAGCGACAGCAGAGTCAACGATTACTGCTGCAGGTCTTACGGTGGGAAATGTAACCACCGCCTGCGACAATTCCATTGCTGCGGGCAATGTCATCAGCTCGAACCCGGTTGCCGGGACTGCGGTTTCTCCAGGCACAGCCATTGACCTTGTCGTGTCAACCGGTCCTTGCCCGGTAGACGTGCCGAATGTTGTCAATATAACCCAAGCAGCCGCGACATCTGCCATCACATCTGCGGGGCTGACGGTCGGCATTGTAACCACAGCATGCGACAATTCCATTGCATCCGGCAATGTCATCAGCTCAAACCCTGTTGCAGGAACTTCGCTTACACCCGGTACATCGGTGGATCTTGTTGTCTCTTCGGGTCCATGCCCGGTGGATGTCCCAAGTGTTGTAAATATGGTACAGCTATCCGCAGAATCGGCCATTACTGTGGCTGGACTTACGGTCGGCACTGTAACCACGGCATGCGACAATACCATTGCAGCCGGCAATGTCATCAGCTCAGACCCGACAGCAGGAACATCTGTTGCACCCGGAACAGCCGTTGATCTTGTGGTTTCAAGCGGGCCATGTCCCGTAGTAAACTGGTCCGCAGCTTCACAGACTGTATCTGAAGACGTTGGCACGATAACATTTTCTGTCACTTTGAATGTGATATCTGGATCGGATATCACGTTACCCTATACGGTTTCAGGTACAGCTACCGGCGGCGGTGTGGACCATGACCTGGCCGATGGGACGATTACAGTTTTGGCAGGTGCTCTGAGTGCTTCTGAGACATTCAATGTAATCGATGACAGTGATTTTGAGCCGGACGAGACGGTGATCGTGACCATGGGTACGCCGACCAACGCGATCCCGGGAACCATCACCGAACACGCAGTTACGATTGAAGACAATGAGCTATGTACATATTCACTTTCTTTCTATTCTGAGATGTTTGATCGAGGCTCTGGTTCTGGATCTATAGGTGTTGATGCCTCTTCTAATAATTGTGACTGGACAGCAGTCAGTAATGATGGTTGGATCACCATCACATCCGGCAGTGATTATACTGGTGATGATACGGTTATATATAATGTAAACTATCAAAGCTCGACTGCTTTTCAGCCTCGAAGCGGCAGTATGACCATTGCCGGAGAGACTTTTATGGTCTACCAGTTAGGACTTGGAGGAGTGCTGATCTGGAGCGATGATTTTGACAGTGGGCCAAATAACACATGGCATTTCGATGATTACGGAGATAACAGTACTGCAACATTTACAAATGATCGGTACGAATTGCACACTGAAAACATCGGACTCATATCAGAGAAATACTTTACAAGTTATGTTGAGGGGATCGCAACCGATGGTGTCATTCAATCCAGAGTTCAGGAGATTAACCCTGGCGACAATTTCATTGCATGTGTAATCTTGCGAGGCAACCCTGATACGGATTCAGGATACGGCGCTACTATCAGCCATTTAGGCAATCTTCATATCGTTAAACGGACAACCGGCTCAAGTGGAGAAATTTTAGCCACCGAGTTGGCTGTCCCCGGACTGGACCCCACTGATTGCCAAATCAAATTCGCCACTGTCGAAGACAAACTGTACGCTAAAGTTTGGAACACCGAGGAACCGGAACCGGCTGCCTGGAATCTTGAAGCAACAGACGCTGACTTCTCAGTCGGCGGTGCCGGTATTCAAGTAGCGACCGGTTCCACAATACCCGGTTATGGTTTTTTTAGTCCATCCCAATGCGCCTTTGATGATCTGTCTTTTGACACTCAAGTAAATTTGGAATTATTTGATCCAACGATCGAATGGAATACATTCACTGATGCTGAAGCAGCACCTAAAGGTATTGCCGTGGATATCAGCGGGAATATTTATGCGACTGGAACAAGTGACTTCACTTGGGGGACACCTGTAAACGAACATGTTGGCGGAAGCGCTGATGCTTATGTTCTCAAGCTTGATAGTAGCGGGAACCGCTTATGGAACACTTTTATAGGAGATCCTGCAAAACCAACTGCTTTAGAGACAGGCCATGAAATTGCTGTAGATTCAAGCGGCAAAATATATGTTGTTGGAGGGTTTGTCGTTAAATTAGACTCTGATGGAAACAGTCTTTGGAAGAACGAATCAATATTTGGTAAAGCTCTTGTTTTAGATGCGGATAACAATATTTATGTGGCTGGTCAAGCCCTCTACACTTGGGTTCCACCCATTACCCCCATCAATCCACATTCTAATTATGACTATGGCTATGACGCTTTTGTTGCAAAGTTGGATACAAACGGTACACTGTTGTGGCTTACTTTTATGGGGGGATCGGGTTTTGGTGATGATGATTATGGCAAGGGAATTACAATAGATTCTTTCGGAAATGTGGTTGTAACCGGAGAAAGTGAAAGCTCTTGGGGAACACCGGTCAATCTTTATGGAGGTAGTGAATATGAGACAGATGCCTTTGTTGCTAAAATAGACACTAATGGCAACCGTTTATGGAACACATTTATTGGAGGGGAGGAAACTGGCGGTAGAGATGTTGAAGTGGATTCAAGTGATAATATATATGTAACAGGCTATAGCAAGGCTGGATTGGAATCACCCATCAGACCATATTCACCTCCGAATACTGATATTTTTGTCACTAAACTGGATAATAATGGCAACCTATTATGGAATACATATATGGGAAGTAGTGATGTTGATGTTGCTGAAGGTATTGTTGTGGATACCAGCGGCAAAGTATATGTAACAGGTACTAGCTGGACCAACTGGGGAACACCGGTTAATTCGATGCCAAGAACAACAGGACTGCTTGCCAAACTGGACACCAATGGCAATCGATTATGGAATACTTTTTTTGGGATCACTGCGACTACATGGGGAGATAGCATTGCCCTTGATCAGACAGGGGCTAATATCCTCTTGGCTGTTTATCAAGTTTTTTCTACTTCCTGGGGAACGCCAATCTATCCCGCACCTAGTGGTGGAACCGATGTAGGAGTTGTTGTTAAGTACGCTGTATCAGATATACTCCCAACAGTAAACGTCGACTGGACATCAGCTGCCCAAACAGTTGATGAATCGGTGGACACGGTAACGATCACAGCCGAACTCAGCGCCACCTCGACCTCCGACGTGACGGTTCCGTTTACGGTAACCGGCACAGCCGACGCCTTTGACCATGACCTGATGGACGGATCGATCCTGATCACATCCGGCAACTTAAGCGAGTCTGAGACATTCACCATATCCGACGACGGAGACGTGGAAGCAGATGAGACCGTCATTGTCACCATGGGCTCTCCGACAAATGCAAATATAGGCACGACCGCTATCCACACAGTGACCATTGAAGACAATGATGTCGCCTGCACATATGCGATAACACCTGCTAATCATTACGGACGTATTTCAGAATCTTTTCCTGTATCCGGTGGCAGTAATTTAATTACAGTAGATTCAACGCCGGATAACTGTTTGTGGGATGCAGTCAGCAATGACAACTGGATCACTATCACATCGGGGAGCAGTTACACCGGTGACGACAATGTTGCTTATGATACCGTCAATAATACAAGCGCTTATTCACGAAACGGATCTATTAATGTTGCCGGTAATGTTTTTATGATCTATCAATGCGGAATCGGTGGTGTTTTGGAGTGGGCCGATGATTTTGATGGTGGAGTTCCAGATGAAACATGGGAAGAAATTGCAGCTGAGGGGTTTAACTACAGCGCATTGTTCCAGAATGATCGTTTCGAATTCCATACGGAAGATGATATCGTTCCTGCAGGAGTAGAATTGTATCACTGTGTGTATCAAATCACTTCGGATTTTATTTTCCGTGGAAAAATTGAACCAATTAATCCCGGAGATGATTATATCGCCTCTATTATGTTAAGAGGAAGGCCCATAACGGGAAATGCATATTATGTTGAAGTTGATAATGCTTCTTCAAAGATATCTATTTATGAATCATTAAGTGGTGTGCAACTGATATTGCTTGCCGAACAATCATTAACTATTGACTTAAGCAATATTCAGATAAAATGTGCTGCTATTGGCAATAACATTTTTGCTAAGGTTTGGTCAACAGGTGAGCCAGAACCAAGCGGTTGGCAAATTTCAGCCACTAGCAATGGCATCTCATTTGGTGTTTGCGCAATTGGTACTCGTGTCTTTGATTCAGTTTCGAACGTTGCTTTTGACGATGTGTCGATGACAACAGATGTATCTCCAAATATAAGTTGGTCATTAGCTTCCCAGGCAGTGGCCGAGGATACGGGTACGGTAACTATCACCGGGCAGTTAAGTGAAATCGCCACATCCGACGTAACTATACCGTTTACGGTCAGCGGCACAGCCGACGCGCTTGATCACGACCTGGTTGACGGATCGATCATTATCATAGCCGGTCAATTAACCGGATCCGAGACATTCAGCGTGATTGATGACAGTGAGAATGAAACCGATGAAACGGTGATTGTCACCATGGGCACACCGGTCAATGCAACCCCGGGAACCGTAACCGAACATACGGTGACGATAACAGACAATGATTCAGTCTGCATTTATTCGCTGAGCTCCAACGCTGGACTTTATGTTTCATCTGCAGGTAGCGGTTCAGTCATTCTGGATGCTTCGGATGATTTATGCACCTGGACAGCATCCAGCAACGATACCTGGGTAATTGTTACATCCGGCAGTGATTATACCGGTGATGATACAGTCTCATACGATGTAGCGTCAAACCCGGATGCTCTTCCGAGAACCGGGACATTAACCATTGCCGGAGAAACCTTTACGGTATCCCAGGCCGGCACCGGCGGTGTCGCAGTCTGGAGTGATGATTTCGGAACCGGCAGTGGTCCCCAACAAACCTGGTTTATAATGGATAAGGGAGATAACAGTACCGCCGATTTTGTAAATGACAGGTACGAACTCTATACAGAAAATCTTACCCTGACATCTGACAAATATATTAACAGTGGTGTGTTCGGATGTGCTGCAGATGCCATCATTCAGGCGCGGATTCAGGAAATCAATCCCGGTGACAGCTACATTGCCGGCCTGATTCTACGTGGAGATCAGGAAGCGGATTCCGGATACGGGGCAATCATCAGCAGTTTCGGGAACCTGCATATTGTAAAACGTTCCAATGGCGGCCCCGGCGGGATACTTGCATCAGTAATTGGTATCACCGGGGTTGACCTGACAGACTGCCAGTTAAAATTCGCAGCCATTGGAAACAAACTGTACGCCAAGGTATGGACAACCGGCACGCAGGAGCCAAATGGGTGGATGCTTGAAGCAACGGACAATGACTTTGCATTCGGCAATGGCGGGGTGCATGTTGCCACGGGATCATCAGTTCCTGGATATGGTTATTTTTCATCATCCCGGGTGGCCTTTGATGATGTTTCATTGACAACTGAAATTACTGATCTGACACAGCGTCTGTACCTCTATTCCAACACGACAGACGGAGATACAACATTTATTGACAGCTCTATGTTTAATCACCCGGTGACCGCCAACGATAATGTGCACCATGAGGCCATGGGCCTTAACTTTAACACAGCTGTGGATTTTGACGGCGTTGGTGATTACCTGAGCCTGGCGGATCATGATGACTGGAATTTCGGTACGGATGATTTTTCCATCGATCTGTGGGTGAATATGGCATCGGCAGATGACTATGATGGCATACTCAGCACGTGTCAATATGCCGGTACCGGATATATGATAACGATTAAAGACGGCAATTTCCAGTGGTATCACCCGGCAACAGACTGGCTGGATACAGGGATCGCACCGGCACTCGGTACATGGCAGCATCTGGCAGTGGTCAGGTCCGGCAGTACAATGACGGTCTACGTGGATGGGATTGCAACCCCTGCGACGGCAACTGTTTCCGGAGAAATTAATTCTCAGAACTCCGGAATGGTGATTGGTAAACTCTTTCCGCTTCTGGACGGATGGTACGTTGATGGGTATATGGATGAAATAATGGTGTGTAAAGGCCTGGCCAGGTGGACGACTGATTTTACACCGCCTAACAATCCCGAAGATTTACCTGGTGTTGATACGGATGGAGATGGTCTTTCAGACGATGTCGAAATCAATATTTATGCTACGGACCCAGGATTGCCTGATACGGATGGCGACGGCATTGACGATGGTGAGGAAGTCACTTACTGGATAGCGCTTAAGGGCAACTGGATCGGCGCATATGATGCAGACGGACAGGATAACAACCTTCTGGATCCGGATGCGGATGATGACGGCTATAATGACGGTGAGGAAAAAACAGCGGGGTCAGACCCATCAGATGCAGGTTCCATGCCTCTGGGATTTCCATATAGCGCAGTCCTGTATATCGAATCATCTGACACTGATGGAAGTACAGTTTTCATAGACAAGTCACTTTCCGCTCATACGGTAACGGATTATAACGGCATTCATCATATGTCTTCCGGAACAGACTCCTTTATTATGATCAATGGTGACGCTTCTTATCTGAGTCTTGCTGATCATGATGACTGGAATTTTGGAACGGGTGATTTTACTATTGATCTGTGGGTATCCATGGCTTCAGTTAACGGTTATGATGGAATACTCAGTACATGCCGTTATGCCGGCATCGGTTACATGATAACGGTTAAAGACGGTAACTTCCAGTGGTATCATCCGGCAACAGGATGGCTGGATACAGGGGTCGCACCGGCATTGTATACCTGGCAGCACCTGGCTGTGGTCAGGTCGGACAACACCCTGACTGTCTACGTTGACGGGATAGCTACTCCGGCAGTTGCAACTGTTACAGATGAGATTAATTCTCAGAGTTCCGGCATGGTGATTGGTAAACTCTTTCCGCTTCTGGACGGATGGAACTTTAATGGATATATGGATGATATAATGGTGTGTAAAGGCGAGGCCAGGTGGACGGGTGATTTTACGCCACCCGAAATCCCAGGAGCAGCCCCTGCTATCGATACCGACAGAGACGGACTTTCAGACGACGATGAAAACAACATTTACGGCACAGATCCGGGGCTGTCGGACACGGACAATGATGGTATTGACGACAGAGAAGAAGTTTCTTTCTGGATTGCGTTAAAGGGCGACTGGATTGGGGCGTATGATGCAGACGGACAGGATAACAACCTTCTGGATGCGGATGCGGATGATGACGGATTTAATGATGGGATGGAAAAAACGGATGCTTCAGATCCCTCAGATCCATTTTCCGTGCCGCCTTATTCTGTAATGTATATCGAGTCATCCACTACTGACGGGAGTGCTGTTTTTTCAGACAATTCACTGCCGGGTCATCCGGTAACAGATCATAACGGCATTCATCATGTGACTGCCGGATCAGACACGGCGATTCTGCTCAACGGTGAAGGGTATTATCTGAGCCTTGCCGATCATGATGACTGGAATTTTGGTGCCGGAGATTTCACCATTGATCTGTGGGTCAATATGGCATCAGCTGCCGACTATGATGGTATTTTCAGTACATGTGAATATGCCGGCACCGGCTACCTGATGACGGTTAATGACGGCAACTTCCAGTGGTATCACCCGGCAACCGGTTGGCTGGATACGGAAATCGCACCGACCTTCGGCACATGGCAGCATCTGGCTGTTGTCAGGTCGGGTAACGCGTTGACTGTCTATATGGATGGTCTCGCAACCCCTGCGACAGCAACTGTTTTCGGAGAAATCAATTCTCAGGGTGTCGGTATGATGATCGGCAAGATCTTCCCTGCTCTGGACGGGTGGTACTTTGACGGACAGATGGATGAAATCACGGTGTATAAAGGCAAGGCCAGGTGGACGACTGATTTTACACCGCCTAACAATCCCGACGGCCCACCTGCTGTTGATTCTGATGGAGATGGACTTTCAGACGATGTCGAAAACAATATGTATGCTACGGATCCAGGATTGCCTGATACGGATGGTGACGGCATTGACGATGGTGAGGAAGTCACTTACTGGATAGCGCTTAAGGGCGACTGGATCGGCGCATATGATGCGGACGGGCAGGACAACAACCTTCTCGATCCGGACGCGGATGATGACGGCTATAATGACGGTGAAGAAAAAACAGCAGCCTCCGATCCTTCAGATCCGGGATCCGTACCTCCGGCAATAGATACAGACAATGACGGTCTGTCTGATGATGATGAGAATAATATTTACGGTACAGATGCAGGTCTGCCTGATACAGATAGTGACGGCATTGACGATGGCGAGGAAGCGGATTACTGGATAGCGCTTAAGGGCGACTGGATCGGCGCATATGATGCGGACGGACAGGACAACAACCTTTTGGATCCGGACGCGGATGATGACGGAATCTCAGACGGTATTGAGGTGACTGCCGGCACTGACCCGGCAGATGACCAGGATTTTCCGTACAGGGGGATTTACCTCCGGTCCGACACAACAGATGGCAGCGTGATTTTTACAGATGAATCTGGTTTCAGTCATGCGGTGACAGCTAACGGTAATGTCCATCATGCCAGTGCCGGTACAGATACGGCGGTGCTGTTTGATAGTACAGGTGATTACCTGAGCCTGGCGAACAGTTCTGACTGGGATTTTGGAACCGGAGATTTCACCATTGACCTGTGGGTGAATATGACATCGGCCGTTGACTATGGAGGCATACTCAGCACGTGTCAATATGCCGGTATCGGATATATGATAACGATTAAAGATGGCAATTTCCAGTGGTATCACCCGGCAACAGATTGGCTGGATACGGAAATCGCATCGGCCATAGGCACCTGGCAGCATCTGGCAGTGGTCAGATCCGGCAGCGTCCTGACGCTCTATGTGGATGGGGTTGTTACTCCGGCATCAGCAACTGTTTCCGGAGAAATCAATTCTCAGGGCAGCGGCCTGGTGATCGGCAAGCTGTTCCCTGCTTTGAACGGATGGTACTTTGACGGATACATGGATGAAATCAAAGTTTCAAAGGGAGAAGCACGATGGACGACTGATTTTGCTCCGCCGAACAACCCGGCTCCATAAATTTTAAAACCTGAATCATCAGTTCTAAACTGATAAAAAACCCCGCTCCGGCAAAACTGCCGAAGCGGGGTTTTAACTTTTTTATTACATTTTATGAACTTAGGGACTTATCCCCCCAGCACCTTCATCATCATGGGCAAAACCACAAAGCTGTCGTTTCCAGCGCTGTTTAAAACCACCTTCGTTGATCTAAAAGAAAATGGGACCAACAAAGTATTTCCCTCCTTTGTTTCCACATTCATTTCATCCTAAATTGAGCGATTGCCGATCTTAATGCATTGAACGCCGAGTTCAAGACTTTGTGGAGGCTGGGGCATTTCAATATTGAAAATTTCCAATCCTTGTTTACTCAATTTATGACCGATAAAAAAACAAGGATAAGAATACAGAACCCATCATCATCCTGACCAAATATTTTTCCATGCATTTCTATGGCCGGCCAAAACCGAATCCAGCAAGTATGATAACGTCAATAGTCAAAGCGAGGATTTTGACAGACAGAATCTACGGTTGTTTTTAGAATACAAATCACAAAAACTACCACATTACAAAAAAATACATTTCATGAACTATTTTTGTAAAGTCTTATTTTGCATACTTTCACGGGAACTCTTTTGCGCTCTGTAGGGAAATCCCTACGATAAAATCAGACATTGACTGATAGTAAAAAAAATATATTTAATATAACCCTACAACGTAACTTATATATAATTTAGCTTGGCTCGGCAGCAATTATTTGCTATACTCCGCAACATAATTAAAAAAAGGAGGTTGCTTATGTTGCCGGAATGCAGATCGGAAGAATACTTATTTTCAATCCCAAAATACAATGTAAAAAGCGAAGATGTGGATGGATTCATGAACGAACTCAAGGGATTCCATGAAATTTTTAATGATTGTTTTCACAGGAGTGAATCCCGCGAACACTTTTTTAAGTATATGGTCGGACAATTTAGCGAACTGGAAAGAAAATCCATTGAGCCAATAGCCTTAAACGTAGAAGATGGAAGAGTAAGGGCTATGCAGCGATTTATAAGTGATGCCGAATGGGATGATGAAAAAATTTTATATAAGTATCGTAATCTTGTAAATGAAGATATGGGAGACAATGATGGTGCTCTCATTTTTGACGAATCAGGATTCCAGAAAAAGGGCAATGATTCCGTGGGTGTCGCCAAGCAATATTGCGGAAGCATTGGCAAAGTCGAGAACTGTCAGGTTGGTGTGTTTGCAGGCTATGCATCCCCAAAGGGATATTCTCTTGTTGATAAGCGAATCTTTATACCGGAAAAATGGTTTACAGATGAATATGAAAATAAACGTGAAAAATGCAGGGTGCCAGAATCGCTTGTTTTTAAAACAAAGCCACAACTTGCGGTTGAAATGCTCCAGGGCATAGCAGAAGAGAACGTTCTCCCCTTCAAATATGTATTAGCTGATTCTTTATATGGTACCAGTCCGGAGTTTATTGAAGCAGTGGAGAAATGTACTGGTATTACATACTTTGTATCAATTGCATCAGATACCCAATGCTGGTTGAAAATGCCGGTTTTAATAGAAAAAGAATACAAATATAAAGGGGAAAACCGAACAAAAAGGATACTGGAAAAAACCGAGAAAAAGCCAATTGAAATCCGCGATTTGGCAAAAAATATTAATGACTATTTTTGGTACAAACGTAAAGTATCAGAGGGGACAAAAGGACCTATTGAATATGAATTTACCAAAAGACAAGTGGTTCTGGCAAAAAATGGCTTGCCGGATAAAGTCGTTTGGCTCGTGATTAAACGAACAGTTGGTCCGGCTCCCGAGTATTCCTATTATATTAGCAATGCTCCAGCCAGTTCTCGGCTATCACTATTTGTATGGTTAAGCGGACTCCGCTGGGCGATTGAGCAATGTTTTGAAGAAACGAAAGGCGAACTTGGACTGGATCATTATGAAGTGCGAAAATACAGGGGTTGGAATCATCATATTTTGACTTGTATGATGGCCCACTTTTTTCTTTGGCACATAAAAATAAGATTGGGGAAAAAAAGCACCGTCTATTACGCTATCGCAGCTTAGAGTTTTATTGGAAGTTGTGATGCCATTAAGGCGGTATGATATATCATCAGCGATTGAATTGGTCAGGTGGATTCAAAACAAGAATCATCGTGCGTATCTTTCACATAGAAAAAAACGATTATTAAATGCAAAATACTTTCTATAAACGTCGTTGTAGGGTTAATGTCTTCATGAGACTCCTCATATTCTTTTTAAAGAAACGATCTAATCAATATTGCAAAACAGCTTTTGTAGATGAAATACCTACACCATAATCAGATTGGCTGATACCAAATTTTTTATTTGTAACTTATAATTTTGATCTACTATCGGATGACCGAATAAGATCATATTATTGAAAATCTTATGACCTCAGCTATTAATATTCTTCTTGATGCATTCGGGATTTAAATATATATTTGAATTTATTTAACTATAAGGAGGCAAGATGAGAATTGTCAAATTTTTTCTTCCAATTTATTTCTTCATGTGCCTTTTCAACTTTTCAGCAATAAAATCATTTGCAGCCAGTAGTAATGACTTTTCAACAACAATCTCAACAGATGGCACCTTCTATTCAGGAACGATAGAGAATGATGGTGAAATTAGTCAATTCAGTTTTAAAGTTATTGATGGAAATATTTATAAAGTTGAAACAATCGGATTAAGTGATGAGACAGATGTTTGTATCCACCTATATAGCAATGATGGAACAACAGAAATTTTAAAGGATGATGGGGGGGGAAGATTAACTTCTGAGATCGATTGGGAAGCGAATTTTTCAGGGCTTGCTTTTATTAGCGTAGAAGATTTGTTAGGTAGGAAGATTGTTAAATACAATATTTCAGTTACCGACATTACTGATTATGTAATATCTGCTGATGAAGGAAATGTAAAAATATGTGGTGAATGTACCAAAGATAGTGATTGCAAGTCAGGAAGATGCGGCTCTTTCCCAATTGCGGGATCATATGCCAGAAGATGTGTCCCAAAAGATTCAGACAATTATGAATGTGATCTTCTAAATCCATCAAAAGATGATGACAATTGTTTTATCCAATCTATCTATTAGAAGTGCCTTGGATGCTTGATCCAATAATTTTTGCCCAACAACAGCTATTTTTTTAAGATTTAATTCGTTATTTATATTGTATACTAATTTCAAATTTTCCAGACCATTGAATTTATAACAGTTGATATGTTAGTAATTAATTAATCAAATGGAGGTTTATAATTTGGAAAAATATTCATATAAACAATTAGTTTTAATAGTTGTCATCTTGTTAATTATTGCCGGTTGCGCACCTAAGGGGATCGGTCCAGCATTTAATGCTTATGACGTCTCTGAAAATAGTGGTTTCGCTAAAGTTTGCCATTACCGTGTCGAAAGATTTATCGGCAGTGGAGCATTTTGTTTTTTATATTGTAATGATGAGAAAATCACTCAAATTGGGAATGGAGGATACTTAATCCAAACCCTTGAGCCAGGATTCTATGAATTTGAAAAGCGTGATCGCTATGACTCTGGACTCATATTAATAATACTTTCTTTTATTGGAAATGTTACAGCCCAGGTTGAACCTGTCTATTCTTTAGAGGTAGAAGCAAATAAAAATTATTATTTTCGCTGGGAGCCACCGGGTGAAATAGAGGAGGTCCAAGAAAGCATCGCATTGGAAGAGTTGAAAGGGCTCAAGCAATTTGGGTTTGAAGAAGAAGCAAGTCCAAAACCAAGGTCTCATGAATATAAAGACGCTAAGGGTCAAAACCATTACAAAGAAATCCCAAATGATATGAAGGATTCTAATTTATCAAAGCCTTCAGGTTCAGACTCCCCATCAGTATCAGACCAAAAAGACAAAGGGAGTGAAGAAACGTTTAACGATGATTCTTTCAATATGGGATTATAATTATCGTTTTGTTTTCCAGCCAATTGACTAAACCCCTCAACTGGTTGTTAACAGTGTTCACTGCTAAAGCTTTCTTTCAATGAGAACGTGCAATAGCAACCTGATGTTCTCCCAAAAAACCGATAAAATTTCTCAATATAGATGTTGTGGTCTGTCGAGATGAAGAATGCTGACGATCCTTATCGACAGTGTTCACTGATGGAAAATTTTGCAATACTGTCGGTTTGGTCACAATCCTATCATCGACGATAGCATTCTTGTAGTCTTATCCCTACAAAAAAATCAGTCATTCTCTGATAGTAATATTGTTTGGATTGATATAATTTAGATAGAAATGTCTTCAGCCTCTTGTTGCTAATAAACTATCCACATTCCATCAAATTCAAGGCATCCTATCTTTCATTTTCACAGAATATAATTGGTAAAATTAATTATACATGGGGGGATCGATTGTGAAAAAAAATGTTTTTTATGGCTTAATTCTTATCATTACAATTGCCTTATCTTCTGTTGCATCGGCGAGCAATGTTCCTGATGGAGTGAAAAAAGAACAATTAGTTAAGCAGATGAATGGCATCCGGGTTCCATTTGTCAAAAATAAAGGTCAAATTAAGAATAATGATGTGAAATTTTATGCCAAAACATTTGGTGGAACGATTTTCGTGGATGCAAACGGCTTTCTTTCTTATAGCCTGAACGCTAAGGATAACAAAAGTGTCATGTTAAAAGAGATATTCACTGACAAAAAAATGAATATTAAAGGGTTAGACCCTTCACCTACTTCAGTGAATTATTTTATCGGCACAGACAGGAATAAATGGAAAACTAACATTCCAAGTTTCAATGGGGTATCTCTTGGTGAAGTATATAAAGGTATAGAGCTCACCCTTCAGGTTCAGGGGAACACTGTTGAGAAGCTCTTTACTGTTTTAGCGAATGAAAATCCGGAAT